>JAABUQ010003086.1_pt1 | contig 31335 bp, 32 predicted proteins | sample 5560001 | NCBI WGS metagenome assembly JAABUQ01 (sample SAMN10711888, study PRJNA513371) | rock metagenome | isolation source: Antarctica rocks | place: Antarctica: Victoria Land, Finger Mt nord | collected 2015-12-18 | reverse complement strand
GGATGCCAATACCTCGGAGCTTGCTCCGTACCCTTGTTTGTCTGAACTTAGTGGCCGTCTCAGCGGCCACTTCCTAGCGGCAGATTGCCGCCGCAATCTTTCTGATACCACGGGGCTTGCCCCGTCAGGAACTTCATTCTCCGCCTGTTGCACTCCCAGGAACAGCAGCGCCACCCACAGCGCCTTAATCGGCGCGTCCGCCAGCGCCACGGCCATCGGCGGCAGGGCCGAGACGATGGGGCCGACGGTCGGAATGGCCTCGCCTAGCCCGGCGATCAGGCCGAACAGGAGCGGGTTAGACACCCCCAGCGCCCACAATCCCAGGCCGGTCGCCGTGCCGACGATCACCATCAGCGCCAGCGTCGCCAGCGCCCACGACTCCATCTGCTGGAGGATGCGGGCCAGCGCGCGGGCGGTCTGCTCCCGGTAACGGGGCGAAACCGCGGCCAGGCCACCCCGCAGGAGCGGCTGCGGGGACGCCAGCAGGTACAGCGCCACCACCAGCACCACCAGGGCGGCGCCCAGGTCGCCGAGCAGCTTCAGCCCGTACCGGCCTAACCGGGGCAGAAAGGAGGCGACCCGGCTCCTCAGGTTGATCGAGTTGTCGTTGCTGCCCGTGACCACAGGCTGGAGCGCCGGATATTTCCGGGCAAGGGTCTCGACGCGCTGCTGCAGGCGCTGGAGTCTCTGCGGCCCGCTCTGCACCACGGCCGCCGCCTGATTCGCCAGCGGCGGCCCCCCGAAATAGACGGCAGCCCCCAGGCAGCCCAGCACGAGCAGGGCGATGACCGCCGCCGAAAGCCCGCGCGGCACGCCTCGGGCGGCCAGCCGGCGCACCGGCCCGTTGAGGACGGCGGCCACCAGGAATGCCAGGAAGAACAGCAGCAGCACCCGGACGACGGCGGACGCGAAAGCGTACAGCAGATACAGTCCGGCGGCGAGAAGGAGCGCACGGCGCAGGTTGACCACTCGCACGCCGCGAAGGGAACCGCCGCTCGCCTGTCGCGCGGGGGCCGGGGTTGTCTCACCCTGTGCCGTCATGTATTTCCCTGAATACGCCCTCAACATCCGTCAGAGCGGATGGGCAGCCAGACTCCGGCGCGCTGAGGACGGTGAAACTGCCGTCCGTCTCCAGCACCACGGCGTCCACATGGCTCATAGCGGCAATGCCCTGCGCGCGCACCGCCGCCCGGATCTCGGCCTCCACCACCCGCTCCCGCCGCATCGCCGCCCGGAGCAACTCGCCACGGTGATACAACAAAGACGGCTCCGCCTTCACGAGACGGCTGAACCCGCGCGAGCGAACCGACAGCCAGGTGATCGCGAATTGCAGGACGATCAGGACCGTGAAACCCAGTACGCCGTCGGCCAGAGTGACGCTCTTGGAGAGCAGCACCGTCGCCAGCGTCGACCCGAGCGCGACGGTGACGACGAAGTCGAACATGTTCATCTTCGACAGCGTCCGCTTGCCGGACACCCGCAGCAGCAGCACCAAACCGAGGTAGGCCAGAGGACCGACGACCAGGGTGCGCTCCAGCGCCTGCCAGGATTGAAAGAACATGGCCGCTTACCCGTTACCCGACGCGGTGCCGCTCACCGGTGTTCAGATCTTTGTAGTACATGTGACCGTCGTACTTGTAGTACTTGCGCCCGTTGCGGATGTAATCCCCGCCGTGATGGTAGTACCGGGCGCGGGTACGCTTGCGCTGGTCCTGATGTTTGCGCTCCTGCTCGTAGCGGTTGGCCGAATACGCTGCCCCCGCCGCGCCAAGCACGGTCGCCGTTTTGTTGCCTTTGAGCAGCCCGTAAGCACCCAACGCCCCCGCCGCGATGGTTCCGTTGCGCCAGTTGTTTTTCTTTTTTTGGCGGCTGTCGTCGCCCAGCGCCGACAGCGGGGACAGCAGGCTGCCCGCCAGCAGCGCGCTCATGCCCCACAGGGCGGCTTGATTTATCTTGGTTTTCACGTTTTTTGCCTTTCTTGCTTGTTGTTCCCTTTATCGCTCATTCTTTTAACGCTCACTTTTCATCGGCAACGGCGCAAGCAGGTCGGCGAGGATCAAGCACGTTAAGCCTGCCAGCGGCAGGAGCAGCGCCGTCAGACCCCACTGGCCCTGTTCAGCAATGGAAGCGCCGAGCGCGACGCCTGCGACAAACAGCGGGATCGGGAACGCTCGTCGCGCCGCCTCCGCCCAGTGGCCCTGTCCAGCATACGCGGCCATAGCGACACTGTTGCCGCTCATATGAGCCGTGAAAAGGTGCAGCAGAGTGAGAAAACCAATCGCATCTACGCCGCCCGCGACCCAGGCGAGTAAGACAGCCAGCCACGCTTTTTTCGCTCTGTTTCCGGTTTTCGCTCTGTTTCCGGCTGCGGCATGGCGTCTTTTTACATGTCAATCAGGGCCAGCCCCGACTCTGGATCATGCCGCTTTTGCAGGTGCGCGGGCGCTTCGTCCAGGATGACTTCCAGCGTCGGTCGCACGAACGCTTCCAGCACATGACCGCCGCGCGTGGTTCCGTCGCGCTGTCCGACTACGACATGCGCGTGGACCTGCGGCTCGCCCTCATACAGCGCAATGTCACCCGTCAGCGCCAAGACCTCCACCTGCTCGTCTATGGGAAGTTTGATGTAATCTTTCTTCTCCCAATCAAAGTAGCCCAATGTGGCCCGCTCAAACGCGCCGACAGCGGTGAAGCGGCTTGCGCCCAGCCCTGCGGATTTCGCGAACTCGGTCAGGAGCGACTTGAACTCATCTCCCCTGTCAAAGATGAGAGCGTATGTCTTTTCGCCCTGGTCATTCAGCACTTGGGTTTTCATACTTGTCACTTTTTTCATTGCCATCGCGGATGACTTCGGCCATGCCGCAGCAGCCGACTTCAGGCCTTTCTTTCTCATTATGCAGACGCGGTTTCCAAGTCAGCCTCATCTTCGCTGAGAACATCTTTTTTGGTGATTGCCAGATAGATCACTAATATTAGGATCGTGGCGAGAAAGACCGCGCTCGTGACGGCCGTCCCCAGGCCTAGACCGCCAGCGCTGTGAGGCTGCGACAGCAGATCTCCGATGGATGCCCCCAGAGGGCGAGTCAAAACGTAGGCAAACCAGAACGTAAAGATGCTGCTCAGGTGGAAACGAAAATGGGCGAATGCGGCAATGCCGATGAGCACCATGATCATCAGCGCCGACACCAGATAACCCAGATTCAGCTTCTCCGACACGAGATCGCCCGCTGCCGTCCCCAGGGCAAAGGTAAACAGGATGGCCGACCAGTAGAAGGCTTCCCGGCGTGTCGTACAGATCGTGTGAACCGATAGGGTCTTTTCTTTGGCGTACCAGGCAATAAAAACCACCGCCAGCATGATGCTGAACACAACAGTAGTTACCCAGAGGGGAACCCCGAAATGGTCCGTCAGATTGTCTGTGATCAGAGTGCCGACGATGCTCAACAGGACAACCGCGAGCCAGTAAATGCCTGCCAGGTACTTCCTGGTTTTGAACTCGAAAAAGAGAGTGACAATCAACAGGCCGCCCATAATATAGGTCGTGTTGGTCAGGCCCAGATGTAGGTGTACATTGAGAAAGTCCGCGCAGGTCTCTCCCACCGTCGTACATAAGACCTTGACAATCCAGAAGAAAGCCGTCACTGCTGGCACTTTATTCAGCATCTCTCGGCCTGAATCAAAGGCTTCATTTTTTCTCGGAGTATTCATTGCAACCTTTCAACAATTCCTGATCGATCTGAGCGTTGTTCCGGGCAGCTTGCCGCCTGCTGGAAGCGCGGCAGACATAGCGCCAAGCCCACGGTGCCCAGGCCGGCGAAGGCCAGCGGGGCGAGTACCGGAGGGCGGCTCGTGGGGTCGGGATGCTGCCCGGCCCAGGCCGAAAGCATCGTCCCGATGCCGTCGAAGGGATGCCCCATGTTGTGCAGCCAGAAGCCCAGCAGGCCGACGATCAGCCCCGCCGCGAACAGCCAGAGCATCAGCGGGCGGCCCCACGTAGCCCAGGCGGACAGCGAGACCGCGCCCGCCACGACCATGACGGCGGAATAAACGATGGGCGTCCAGGCGATCCTCTTCTCCAGCAGCACATGGTTATGGTCGTAGCGAATCTCCAGGAACAGGCCCGCGTATCCGAATAGGAGCAGCAGTACGGCCCACCGGTTGAGCGTCCAGGCGGTGCGTTCCATTGAAACCTCGGCTTTCTACTGCGCCGGGGCCATGTCCGCGCCGCGCTCGGCGCGGATGCGCAGCGTCTGGAACATGACGTGCCAGAAGGGGAGCGGCTTGCCGTTCGCCATCGTGAAGCCGGTCTTAACCGGGTCCTTCTGCCCGTTCTTCATGGGCGGGATGATCAAGTGGAACATGACCTGGCTGGGGTTGACCTGGCTGTCGGTGGCGAGCCGATAGCCCGTCGTGCGGACGTCCTCGGTGAGCATCCCATGTATCAGGCGGCCCCGGTCGAGAGTCTGGCCGTCCTTGCTGATGTCGCCCTTGCCCCAGAAGGCGTAGTAGACGAACTGGGTTGGTTCCAGGGGAGTGCCGATGCGCGTGAAGCCGTGCATGAGCGTGTTGGTGACCACGCCGCCGAAGGTCGGATGGTCGCTGCCGTAGGGTTCGACTTTGGCGCAGGTGACTTTGTAGGTGTGGCCCTGCGCGTCCTTCCAAGACGCCGTCATGTGGACGGTGTCATCCGTGACGGCGGCATCCGTGGCGGTCTTATCCACGCTCTGTAGGGACAGTTGGCCGTCGCTCAGGGTCGTATACTTATCGCCGAAAGGCGTCTTCTTGGTCGTCGTGGTGTACGCGCCGTTTTTCTGGCCGCGCAGCATGGGCGGGACGCCTTCGGCGACGGCCGGGCCACCGAAATCGCGCGGCATCATGGGCGTGCCAAAGACGTATGGGTCGAGTTGTCGCTTGGACGGCAGGGCGACATAGACCGGTCCGCCATTCTGGCTGATCTGAACGGAGAGTGGGCCGCCGAGCAGGTCATAGGGGTTGCTGTTGCCCTTATGCGCCTTGAGGTAACCCTTGGCGGGGTCCATCGCCTTGAGCTTCTGCATCTTCTGAGCCTTCGTCATGGACGACTGCGCCCCGGCGTATCCGGCGCTTCCCAGCAGCAGCCCGGCGGCCAGCCCGGCGCAAAGCCGGGGCAGAGCGGCACGGCACCGCGCGATTTTCAATGTTGGTTGATCTTGCATGATGGTTTTCCTTTCGAATCTCTTTCCGTCGCAGAGGAGAGGCTGTGCCTCAAGAACCGCGTTTTTTGCTCACCACTCCAATTATAAGCGCGGCGGCGAGAAGGCCGACGCCTGCCCACACCAGCGGGCGCAGTTTCGCGGCAGGGTCAGGGTCGGTGATGTGGCCACGTTCGGGATACTCACCGGACGCCCCCGATGGCCCTTCTTCCATTGCCATGCGAAGCACTTCCGCCATGTGCAGGGCGTGGCGGTCGGTGTTCTGCGAGATCATTTCGCGGCAGGAGAAGCCGTCGGCGATGACTAGGGTGCTTTTGTCCGTCTTCTCCAACTTCGGAAGCAGTACGCGCTCGCCGCACTTCTGGGCGACCTCAAAGTGTTCGGTCTCAAAGCCGAACGCGCCGGCCATGCCGCAGCAGCCGTCTTCGGGGGTTTCTTTCTCCACGCCCATCTTGTCCAGCGTCTTCTGCTCCCCGTTCCAGTCCAGCACGGTCTTGTGGTGGCAATGCCCATGCACGACCGCTTTACGCTTGAGCGGGTACTGCTTGGCGAAGTCGGGTGACTTCTTTTCCAGGAAATCGCTGAGAAGATACACGTTCTTGTTCAGCCGCTTGGCGTTCTCGTCGCCCGGCATCAGCTTCATCATGTCGTCTTGAAAGACCGACCCGCAGGACGGCTCCAAAAAGACGAAGGGCAGTTCCTCCTGAATTTCGTCGTTCATGGTCTTCAAGATGTGGGTCATCCACCGCCCGGCGGCGTCCATGAAGCCGTAATCATAGAGGGGCCGCCCGCAGCACATGTCTTTCTGAGGCACGATCACCTGCCAGCCCGCCGCTTCCAGCACTTCGGCGGCGGCTTTGGCGACCTCGGGGTGGAAATAGTTGTTGAACGTGTCCGGGAACAGGACGACTTTGGGCTTGCCCCCGTTGCGCGGGGCGCGCTTGGCCCACCAGCGCGTGAACGGCTCGGGGGCGAACGGCGGGATCGTGCGCGACGGCTCCATGTCGGCCAGCCACTTGGCCCCGGCGCTCAGAAGCGGCGTGGACGTGACGACGTTGGCAAGAGTCGCCAGCCCCGGCACGGAACTCACCAGGCGCGCCCAGGTGTGAATGAAGCCGAACGCATAATGGGCGCGTGGATGCAGGCGGCCTTCAAAGAAGTGGGCGCGGAACTCGGCCTTGTACGTCGGCATGTCCACGTTGACCGGACACTGCGCGGTGCAGCCTTTGCAGGCCAAGCACAGGTCCAGCGCGTCGTAGACAGCCTGATCCCGCCAGCCGTCGGTCAGCGGCGAGCCCTGCAGCATCTCAAACAGCAGGTGCGCCCGGCCCCGCGTACTGTCCGCTTCCTCCTTGGTGACCATGTAGGAGGGACACATGACGCCGCCCTCGTGCCGGCGGCACTTGCCGACGCCGACGCAACGCAGGGTGGCTTCGGCAAAGGAGCCACCGTCCTCCAGGTACTGGAAGTAGGTCTTGGGCTGCGGCGGGTTGTAGTGCGCCCCCAGGCGCAGGTTCTCGTCCACCGCGTAGGCGTCTATGACCTTGCCGGGGTTCATCTTCCAATCCGGGTCCCACAGGCGCTTGAACTGACGCATGGCGTCCAAAAGCTCGTCGCCGAACATGATGGGCAAAAGCTGGGCGCGGGCCTGCCCATCGCCATGTTCGCCGGAGAGCGAGCCGCCGTAGCCGACGACGAGGTGCGCGGCTTCAACTAAGAAATTCTTCCACTTGTCGATGCCGGTCTGCGTCTTCAGGTCGAACGGGATGCGGCAGTGGATGCAGCCCTGGCCGAAGTGGCCGTAGAAGCTGGTGTTGTAGTCGTACTCAATGAGCAGGGCGCGCAGATCGCGCAGGTACGGCCCCACTTTGTCAGGGGGAACGGCGCTGTCTTCCCAGCCGGGCCACATGGACGGCTCGCCCGGCACGTCGGCAGAGGCGGCCAGGGCGGCCTCGCGGACCGTCCAGATCAGCTGCGCCTGGGCGGGGTCGTCGAACAGCCTGGGCGCGGGCCGGGGGTCGTGCCGCTCCAGGTCCGTGACCATCGCCTTCGCCTGCGCGTCGGCGTCTTCTTTGGTGTCGCCGCCAAATTCGCACAGCAGCCAGCCCTTGCCCTCGGGCAGCAGCGTGACGTCGCCGGGGTGCAGGCCCTTCTTCTTCATCCAGCCGATGAGGATGTCGTCGAAGCCCTCCAGACCGATGGGCCTGTGCGCCATCACCTGGGGGGCGGCGTCGCCGGCGTCGGCCACTGTGGGGAAGCCGAGCACGACGAGCGAGCGAGCCTTGGGCGTGGGGATCAGCTTGCACGTCGCTTCCAGGACCGTGACGAGCGTCCCCTCCGACCCGACGAGGGCGGCGGCCACGTTGAAGCCGTTCTCGGGGAGCAGGTATTCGAGCGTGTAGCCGGAAACGCGGCGCGGGATCTTCGGGTATCTGGCGCGAATCAGGTCGCCGTACTTGTCGCGCAGGTCGCGCATCCCCCGGTAGATCGCGCCCTTGCGCCCGCCCGCATCGATGATCTTCTCCAGCTCGTTCTCGCTAGTCCGGCCCACGGTCAGGCGCGTGCCGTCGTACAACAAGATGTCCATCGAGTCGATATTGTCGGCGGTGCGCGCTCCCGTCCCGGCGTGGGCGGCCATGACGGAATGGACGCCGCAGGAGTCGTTGCCGATCATGCCGCCGAGCGTGTTGTGGCTGTGCGTCGCGGGGTCCGGCCCGAACGTGAGGCCGTACTCGTGGGCGGCGTCACGCAAGTCGTCCAGGACGCAGCCGGGCTGCACGGTCCCGATCTTCTTGCCGGGGTCGATGCTCAGCACGCGGTTGAGGTACTTCGACCAGTCCAGGACGACCGCCACATTGCAGCACTGCCCGGCTAGGCTCGTGCCGCCGCCGCGCGAGAGCACAGGGGTCTGGAATTTACGGCAGGCGGCGACGGTCGCCACGACGTCGTCCACGCTCTTGGGGACGACGACGCCGATGGGGACCTGGCGGTAGTTGGAGCCGTCGGTGGCGTACAGGGCGCGGCTGCCGTCATCGAAGCGGACTTCCCCCGTGACGCTTTTACGCAATTCGGCTTCCAGCGCTTTGGCGTCCACATCCGAGGCGTTGACGGCGCGGCCGCGCAGGCTGGGGCCGCTGCGGTCACCCGCCTGGCCGTCCCTGCCGCCCGGCGTCGGGGGCATGTTGGCGCGGCTGCGGCGGGTGATCTCATCCTTCGAAATCAGGTTGGATGTCGGTAGTTCGGGCATGGTAGCCTTCCTGATCGCACGACATCGATCACTTCAGGCGCGGCACACCGCTGCCCCGGGTGTCCGGCGGGGACAGGTCGTACCGGATCGGCGGCGCTTCCATCGAGCGCTCCGACGACGTGAAGATCGCGTCACCCTGGGAGATCAGGTAGTCGGCGGTCCGGGCGGCGAGCGCCTGGATCGTCAGGCCGGGGTTGGCCGAGCCTTGCGTCGGCAGGATGCTGCCGTCGCAGACGAACAGGTTCGGGACGTCGTGGGTGCGCCCGAACTTGTCCACGACGGAGGTGGACGGGTCGCGGCCCATGCGGGCGGCGCCGACCAGGTGCGCGTAGCGCTGCTCCTGGACGACCTCGACGGCCCCGGCCGCCCGCATCACGTCCATGGTTTTGTTCTTGCCGAACTCGATGAGTTTCTTGTCGTTGTCGTGCAGATTGAACATCACTTTCGCGACGGGCAGGCCGTGGCGGTCCTTCTCGTCGGCCAGTTGGACGCAATTGTCGGCCCAGGGCAAAATCTCGCCGAGCACCCCCAGCGCGGCCCAGTGGTTGTAATCCATCATGGTCCGGCGCAGGCCCCAGCCCCACGCGCCCTGGGCAACCATCATCTGCTTGGCGAAGGCGATGGGCAGCGGGCCGACCGTCTGGATGGCGAAGCCGCGCGCGAAGTCGCGCTTCGGGTCCGTCTCGTAGAACTCTTCCGTCAGGGCGTGGGCGGGCGGGGCCTTGTACATCCGAATGGGGTCATTGAATCGGCCTATGACGACGTTGCCCGCCTGGGCCATGAGGTACTTGCCCACCGTACCGCTGGAGTTCGCGAGGCCCTGCTCGAAGCCGGGGCAGGCGGAGTTGAGCAGCAAGCGCGGCGTCTCAATGGCGTAGCCGGAGACGATCACGGCCCTGGCCTTCTGCTCGTGTTCTTTGCCGTCGCGGCCGAAGTACGTCACGCCGGTGACGCGCCCGTCTTTGCCCAGGTTGACGCGGGCGGCCATGCAGTGGGCGCGGATCTCCGCACCGTGGGCGACGGCGTCGGGGACATGCGAGACCAGCGTACTCTGCTTGGCCCCGACCTTGCAGCCCTGGATGCAGAAGCCGCGGTAGATGCAGTGGGGGCGGTCGCCGCGCGACCCCGAGAGGATGGCGACGGGGCCGCCCGCGCTCACGGGGATGCCCATCTTCGTACAGCCCCGGATCAGCACGTCGCCGACGCCGCCCATCGGGTGCGGGCCGTAGGCGTAGCCATGCGGGTCGCCCCAGGGGAAATACGCCGGGCCGGCGACGGGGATCTCCAGTTCCAGCAGTTCGTAGTAGGGCTTAAGGTCGTCGTAGGAGATCGGCCAGTCGGCGCCGACGCCGTCTTGGGTATACACGCGGAAGTCGGACGGGTGGAAGCGCGGGGTGAACCCGGCCCAGTGGACCGACCCGCCGCCGACGCCGCGCCCGCTGTTGTTGGCGCCCAAAGCCAGCGGGTCGCTGCCGCCGATGACGCGCGGCTCGGTCCAGTAGAGGCCGTGCGAGCCGGCCTCGTCGCTGACCCAGTCGCGCTCGGTGTCCCAGAACGGCCCCGCTTCGAGGCCGACCACGCGGAACCCGGCGCGCGCCAGCCGCTGCGACAAGACGCCGCCCGCCGAGCCGACGCCGACGATGCAGTAGTCTACGGTCTCGTCGGGCCGGTACGTCTGCATCGGGGAGGGCAGGGTCTGCATGGGGCCGAGCATGTGCAGGTTCTTGTTCGGCGGGCCGAACTTGCCGCCTAGGGGGGTTTTCATGGTCGGGTCTTTCAATGCGTCCCTCCCTGTCCCGGCGTAAAGCCGTGCTGCGCTCCGCTGCCCATCTTCTCGTTCTTGCCGGAGAGCGACGCCGGGGCGTCCCACTCGTAGCGTTGCTCCTTGACTTCCCACGGCTCGGGCTGGCCGTTTTCGAGGCGCGTGTAGGCGCGGGGGTAGGCGGGGCCGCCGAAGCCTATCTCGTCCCACGCCCAGGGGTGGGCGTAATACTGCTCGATCACGTCCTGCACGAGCAGCATCCAGAAGCGGTGGACAGGCATTCTGTCCCAGACCTCCTGGCCCGCCGGGGGGCAGCCGTCGTGCAGAGTCTTGAGGACGCGGTCCTGGTCCATGGGGCCGAGCTCGACGAACGGGCGGCCGCTCAGGTGCTGCGCGATGGCGTCGATGGCCGGGAGGCCCAGGCGATAAGCATCCCAGTCGGCGGGCATGTGCTCGTAACGGTAGCCGTCGGTGCGCTTCTCGTGCAGGCGCTGGTCGATGCCGTTGATGAGCGGGATGCGGTGGGCCTCGTCGCGGTCGTCCTGCGGCATGATGCGCGCGCAGACGGCCTCCAGCAGAGGCACTTCCTCGGGGCGGAAGAAGCGCAGCGGGGGCGGCTCGTGTACCCGATTCAACACCAGGGTGCGCGTGGCCTCGTCCCAGAAACTCTGCTGGCCGAGGGTGCTGAAGCCGGGGTAGTAGCCCGGCTGGGCGCGGGGCGGGATGGGCGCCCTCGTGTGCGGGTCGGTGGGCCATCGGCTGGAATCGGACATCTATTCTTCCCTTCGCAGGAGACTGGCAAGGACGCCCAGAAAGCCGCAGGCGGCGAACAGCAGCGGGGCGAAGATGGGCGGGCCGTAGGTGATGTTGTAAAGCGGCTTCGTGAGGCCGCCGGGACGCTTGAGGACGCCGCGCGCGTGATAATAGAAGCCCAGAGTGCCGTCGGCGATGGCGAGCAGCGACAGGGCGGGCAGGAGCATCTTGGCCGCCCGGCGGTTGAAAACGCTGGCGATGCCCGCTGCCGTGAGCAGGGGGGCGAGAATCACGGGTGTCCACTGCATCTTGTATTGGAAGTTGGTCTTGTAGTGCGAGTAAAGCGCCTCGAATCCGCTGAACAGCGACGCGGCGGCGGTCACGGCGGCGAGGTGCTTCTGGAAGCGGCCTTCGCGGATGTCCTGCTCCCACGAGGGGTGCTTCGGGACGTCCGGGGGCGGCTTGCCCGGCGTGTCGGCGGGCGGCGCGTCACGGTCGGCGGCCTGGGCCGAGGCGGACGCGAGTTCCATGAGCATTCGGACGGGACGGGCGGCGGGGTGGACTTTGGGCGCGTCGGGGGCGTCGGCGCGGCGCAGAAACGCGGTGACGAGGCCCAGATAGCCGCTGATGCCGAACAGCAGCGGGGCGAGCAGGGGCGGCCCCATGATGAGGTTGGCGACGGGCAGACGCCAGCCGCCGGGCTTGCGCGCGATGCCGCGTATGTGGAAGCCAAATCCGATGAGGCAGTCGGCCAGGGTCAGACCGGAGACGACGGGCAGGACGGTGCGGGCGGCGCGTTTGCTGAACATGCCCCAGACCCCCGCGACCAACAGGATCGGGCTGAGGATCACGGGCGAGTACATGATGCGCTGGCCGTAGCTGCCGCGATAGTGTTCCAGCGTGACATCCAGGCCGCTCAGGAGGCTGGAGAAGCCCGTGATGAACGCCAGGGCCTTCTGGAAGCGGCCCTCGCGGATGTCGTCATCGGCCGCAACGCCTTCCCGAACGATTTCTTTCAAGAGAGTCGCAATCGTGCCCTGCTTTGCCACAACAACAGTCCCCTTCCTTGCCTACGCCGCGTACTTTTTTGCGTCTTGTTTCTTAAATTCCAGGCCCATGCCGGGGCGCGAAAGATCGGGGTACAGTACGCCGTTCTTGGGCGTGAGCGCGCCCTCGAACAGCATATGCTCGATGCGGGCGTGGTCGTGGAAGTATTCCAGGTGCCGGAAGCCCATGGCGGCGCAGCCGGGCGCGACGTGCAGAGACGGGGCGCAGTGGGCCGAGAGCGGCACCATCCGCGCGTGGCAGAGCGCGGCAACGCCGAGGAAGCCCGTGATGCCCGCGCAGCGAGAGGCATCGGCCTGCTGAACGTCCACGGCCTCGGCGTCAAGCATCCGGCGGAAGTAGGACAGCGAGAATCCATACTCGCCTGCCGCGATGTCCATGCCCGCCGGCCCCCGGTCGCGGAGCAGGTGCAGGCCCTCCAGATCGTCGGAAGGGCGCGGCTCCTCGAACCATTTGACGCCGAGCGCGGCGAACTCGCCGGCGAACTGGAGGGCCTGCTTGCGGGAGTATGCGCCGTTCGCGTCTACGAAGAGTTCGACGTCGGGGCCGACGGCCTCGCGCGCCTGTTTCACCCGTTCCAGGTCGTCTTCGGGGCGGGTGCCGACCTTCATCTTGACTCGTGGGATGCCCATGGCGGCCCAGCCGCCGAGCTGGTCCTGCAACTGCTTCCTCGAGTAACTCGTGAAGCCGCCGCTGCCATAGACCGGAGCGCCGTCGCGGGCGCGGCCCAGCAGGGACGCCAGCGGCAAGTCGAGCAGGCGAGCCTTGAGGTCCCACAGGGCGATGTCCACAGCAGAAATCGCCATCGAGCAGACGCCGGGTCGCCCCAGGTTACGGATTTTATGATCCATCGCCGTCCAAGCCGCCGGAATGTCCAGGGCGTCACGCCCCAGCACGACCTCGGCCAGCCCGTCGTTGACGAGCGTCGCGGTGGCCGTGTCGGCATAGGTATAGCCCAGGCCAGCCTTGTCTCCGGCTCGAGCCTCCACCAGCACCAGTGTCGTCTTGTCCCAGGCATAGGTGCCGTCCGCTTCCGGCAAATCGGTCGGAACTGTGTAAGCGGACACATCCAAACGTGTAATCGGGCAACTAGGCGTCGCCATGAGGACCTCTCTTCCTTTCGGCTATCCTTTATTCTGCGGGACCGCAGGCGCCCTCACCTCAATTTGCCCCTCGCGGACGCGAACGTCGAAGCGGGGCTGCGGGAAGGTTGCCGGCCCGGCCATCACCCGCCCGTCCGCGAGGCCGAACCGGGAGCCGTGCCACGGGCAGACGATGCAGCCGCTTTCCACACGGCCTTCGGCCAGAGGCCCGCCGAGGTGGGAACAGGCTTCGGCAAGGGCGAAAATCTGTGCGCCCTGCCGCACCAGCACAACCGGGACCCCGTTCGCTTCCACTTTCTTTGGCTGGTTTTCGGCCAGCTCACCTTCGTCCAGCACCGGCACGAAGTCGGGCGGAAGGCCCTGGCGCGGGGCGTGGTCAACGCCGACTCGTTCCTCATAGACGAGTGTGCCGCCTAGATAAGCGCCTACAGCGACAACAGCGTAGCCGAGCCAGCCGGCGGTCCGGCCTGCCGACCGGGCGCCGCGCTTACGCAGCAGCCAGGACGCGCCGTACAGGGCCGTCGCGGTGACGTTCAGCAACGCATGGGCCGCGCCAGTGCGCTGCTGGTTCTTGTTCTTGAGGAAGTACCAGTCAGTCAGCCCAGTGGCCGCTGCGCCGAGCGCCCCAAGTAGGCCCACGCCGACCGCCGCGTCCGCCCCCGGTGCGAGGTCATCGCGTCTGCCCAGGGACTGCATAAGGTCTAGGGCAGCGGCGGTCGTCCAAGCGCCAAGCGGAATGTCAGTCAGAACCGGGTGCAGAGGGTGCCCGAGCCAGACGCCATGGAGCGCATCGGCAACCGCCTGCCCCGCCTCGCCGGACGGGGCATAGACCTTCTGCACGGCCGTTTGCAGTCCCTCCGCGACAGGCCCCAGCCATTCCTGCTGGTTCAGGGCCTGCGTGATGTTCATCGGATCCATCGTGGGTCTCCCCTGCTGCGGGGACGAAAGCTGCCCCGTTTCCGGTCTGCCGACTAAATCACTTCGCGAACTTTATCCTTCAGAACTGTCTTGATGATGCCTAAGCGATCGCGCTCCCCTCGCGCAAGCGCTTCCGCGAAATGCAAAGCCTGCTTTGTGGAGATTTTCCCCGGCAGCGGCGGCTCATTGGGATCGACGACGGCCTGTATCAGCGCAGGGCCGGGATGGGCGAGCGCCTCGCGCAGCACGGACTCCGCCTGCCCCGGCTCATCAATCGTGTAGCCGGCTGCGCCGCAAGCCTTAGCGAATGCCGCGAAGTCAATGGGCTGCAGTTCCACCCCAAACTGCGGGTTGCCGTCCAGTACCATCTGCTCCCATTTGATCTCGCCCAGGACATTGTTCTTGATGACGATCACCTTGACCGGGAGGTTGTATTTGACAAGCGTGGCAATCTCTCCCATCAGCATCGTCAGCCCGCCGTCACCGACAACGCATACTACCTGCCGGCCTGGATAGGCGACGGCGGCGCCGATGCTGTAGGGCAGGCCATTTGCCATCGTGGCCAGTAAGCCGGACAGCGAGAACTTCATCGTGCCGCGCATCTGGATGTACCGCGCGGTCCAGGTGGCAATGGTCCCGCTGTCGGAAGAAACGATGGCGTCGTCATTGAGCAGCTTGTTTAGGTTCCAGGTGACAACCTGCGGTTTCATCGGCATGTCGTCCCGCGTGCCGCGCTCTTCCATGAGCTTATTCCAGCCCTTCATGTTTTCCTGAGCCGTTTCCAAAAATGCGCGGCTTTCTTTCCTCTCAATAAGCGGCAGGAGCAGGCCGAGCACGGTTTTGGCGTCGCCGGTCAAGCCGACCTCGACGGGATGGCGCAGCCCGATGGAGGCCGGTTCGATGTCAATCTGGACGGTCCTCGCCTGGCCCGGCTTGGGATAAAACTCCATATAGGGGAAGCGGCTGCCGGCGATGATGAGCGTGTCGCACTCCTCCATGGCGTCCATGGACGGCGCGGTGCCGAGAAGGCCGAGACCGCCCGTCGTGTACGGGCTGTCGTCCGGGACGACGGCCTTACCCAGCAGGGGTTTGATGATCGGCCCGGCGACTTTGTCCGCGAGTTGGAGCACTTCTTCCCGGCAGTTCAGGCACCCGCGCCCGGCGAGGATCGCCACCTTTGTCCCGCTGTTGATCAGCTTGGCCGCCTCCTCGATCGCCTGCTGTGGGGGCTGCGGATACGCCGCAGCGAACAGGTCCGCACTGTGCTTGGCGATGTTCGCGCTGGAGCGCTCTTCATCGTCCGCGGTCCACTCCTGGATGTCTTTGGGGATGGTGATGTGGCTCACAGAGCGGCGGGCCATGGCGGTTTTGATCGCCTCATCCACGACGTTGTTGACGTGCGCCGGTCCCATCACCCGCTGATTGTAGACGGAGACGTCCATGAACAACTTGTCCAGGTCCACGTCCTGTTGGTAGTGGGTCCCGATCAGGTCGTGGAACGTGTGGCCCGTGATCGCCAGCACCGGCTGGCAGTCGCACTTGGCGTCGTACAGCCCGTTCAGCAGGTGCACGCCGCCGGGGCCGGAGGTTGCCAGGCACACGCCCAGCCGGCCTGTATACTTGGCATAGCCGCAGGCCGCGAACGCCGCTGCTTCTTCGTGGCGGACCTGGATGAACTTCAGCTTGTCCTGACGGGTGCGCAGCGCTTCAAAAATGCCGTTGACGCCGTCTCCAGGGAATCCGAAGATCGTGTCAACGCCCCATGCAATGAGCCGCTCCGCCAGCAGATCGGCGACTGTCATCTTTGCCATCGTTTTTCTCCTTAAAAGTGTGCAAAATGTGCAGCATCAAAATGTGCAGCATCAGAATACACGGCAACGGGTTCTGGCGGACGTGGAAAAGATACGGCCGCGTCCCCTTGTCGGCTTCAACAGAATATAATCATTTTATGATATTCCATTGCCCGTATAATGTTAAACCTTCCGACGCTCTCGAAATCGCAGGAGTGGCTTACGGCCCCGCTTCACACGAAGGACCTTCCACGGCCTGGCTGGCCCTATGGATCGGTCGGCACCAGGGAAGGCCACAGGATATCCGCCGTCGCCCACTCATTCACCGCCCGGTCGGTCAGCAGTACTTCGGCTCTGTCTCCATCACTCATGCGCTGGAGATACCCCGCCGCCACCAAGCCCTCCGCCGCCCGGCACGCCCCCGTGGCGCTCAATCCGGCGGCCACACCATCCTCTAAGACGTCCACCGGGTTGTTGGTGTCGCCGAACGCATTGAGGTAGACGAGCCGCAACAGGGTCCTCTCGTCCTGCGTTACGGTCGCCTCCCTATCCCGGCGCGTTTGCGAATCCCGGCGCGTTTCCAATGGTGGCTGCACGCGGCGTGCCGCAGCGGGACAGTCTTGGGCCGCCGGGGCGGCAGGGCACGAGTACGAGTCGGCTAAGGAGCCGTAACGGCATTCGAGGTAGGGAGCAGCCTTCTGCTCCGGCTCATCAGGGCCGGAGCAGAAGGCTGGCGTGATCACAGGAGTGATCGCATTGAGGCCGCCGAGGAGTCTGCCCCCGCTGTCATGCAAACGTGCCATAAGCTTTATCCTTTATCTTTTTTCGAGGTGCTTCGTGAAGGAAGCGGCCCATGAAGTCAGTCCTGTCCAAAGTGAATTTCGACGGCAGGCCCCTGCCCCGATCCGATCTCCAGGACCGCGTCCGCTCCTTGAACCGTTTGGCATAACCACGCGCAGGTGACATCCGAGATGGTGCATACCCAATCTTCCCCGGACTCAGGCCGAAACCGGAGCCGAAGGTTCTCCGAAGGACCGTCAAACGCGGCGGCCGTCCAGCGGAGCGGCCAGGACGGATTGGGGGATGCCCCTTCGGAGCGAGCGCCGGGATAGACGTCCACCGACACGGGTGATGCGGAGTGCCGGCCGAGAAGCGAAATGAGAAAATCGGCGAGATTCCGCTGGGAAACAAAGTGCGCCCAGAGAGGGGTATCGGCTTCGGCTTGATGAGTCTGTGGCATCAGAGGGGTCTCCTTATCGTCCAGAAAGCTATTGATCACTGTGGCGCCTCACCCCGGTTTCACGGGACGCGCGCTCTCCAGCAGTTCCTGCGCCGTAGCGGCCAAACCGGAGGCGGCGAATGCCTCCGATTCCGGCGGCAGGGAAACGCCGCGCGTGCGAAGCACGTCTTGGAATAACCGCACGTACTGCACTCCCACGCGCGGCCAGGTCATGGCGCGGCCACCATCGTAGGCGCATCGGCGCGTCTGCTCGATCAGGCCATCTTCCGACAGGAGCCGCGCCAGCACCGCCGATAACGCCTCCGTGTCCCGGAACGGGTACAGAAACCCCCGCCCCTCCGCCAACAGTTCCTCGGCGTATAGATACGGCGTCGAGACGATCACCCGGCCCATCGCCAGCGCATAGGCGAGTGTGCCCGACGTGATCTGGTACGGGTTGGCGTAGTAGGGCGTGACATAAACATCAGTTGCCAGCAGGTATCCAATCAACTCCGGCAGGCTCAGGTACTGGTCCACGAACCGGACATGCTCCGTCAGCCCGAGGGCCGCCGCCTGCGCCGTCAGTCCCTCGCGGTATGCCTCGCCTTCTTTACGCTTGACGACCGGATGAGTCGCCCCCAGGATGAGGTAAACAACGCTTGGCTCCTTCTCGACCACGGCCGGCAGGGCGGAGATCACGTCTTCAATTCCTTTGGAGGGCGCGACTAGGCCGAATGTCGAGAGGACGCGCCGGCCTTTGAGGCCGAACGTGCACTTGGCGGCCTTCTCGGCCTGCAGCGGCACGTCCGGCGCCCCGTGTGGGATGAAGTGAATCTTGTGACCGGGGATGCCATAGTCCGTGCGGAGCTGCTCCGCACCCTTATGCGCCATGACGACAAACCGGGCGACGTGCGGGGCCATCTCGCAGACGATGCGCCGCAGCGACTCAGGCGGCTTGGGAAGGATCGTGTGCAGGGTCACGATGACCGGCATGGGAGCAGCCCGGACCAGGTCAAGCACATAGTCGCCGTGGTCACCGCCGAAGATGCCGTACTCGTGCTGGACGCACATCAAATGGGCACCTAGGCCGGCCACGCAACGCGCCGCGCCGACGTAATCGCGCCGGTCGTCGCGGTTGATGGTGTAGATGACCTTCGAGTCCGGGGGCGGCCCTAGCGTGCCGTCGGCTCCGACGGCGACCGCCACGCTGCGCCAGCCGGAAATATCGGTGGCATTGACCAGGTCCATCATGAATGTGGCGATGCCGCACTCCTGCGGCGGATAGGTGCCGACGTAGGCGACGGTCGGCGGCGCGGCCGGAAGATAGGTCGCGGCAAAAGGATAATTCATGTCGGGAAGCCCCCCCAACTGTTCCCGCCAGCCCGCGACGAGGCTCGGATCTGCGCCCAAGACGGTGGGCGGCGGACAGAGGCGACTGCGCTCTTATCGCAGGATGCCTGCAGCACGGCTTCCTCCGCCAACCGAATCTCCCGGCGGATCTCCACTTCCTCGCAGATGCCGGCAGGGACGGTCTGGCCGGCGAAGCAGGAATCCTCAAAGACCAGGTTGTCAGGGACTCTTTTTCTCACGGTTTCGACCTTGACCGACAGCAGGGCCGCGCGACGCTGCGCGGCCCTGTGCGCCGCCACCCCCACCGCCAAACGGCGGACGGGGCGGCGGCAAAGCGCCAGTGCCCTAAAAGTCCCGTGTTCCTCCCACGGTGGTTCCAGTTCCGCGAGTCTTCGAGGCGGCCCAGAGCGAGAGCACCAGGACGATGAGGCCAACAGCCCACTGGTTCCAGGACGACGAAGCCCCGACCCGAGCGAAGCCGAGCACCCAAGGCGCGATGAACAGACAGGTACCCGAGATCGCGTTGATCCACTCGGGGAAGGCTACGGTCGGGGACGCCAGCGCCCACAGCGCCATGACGGTGATGATCACGCCCATGATCCAGCCATCCCACCCGCTGGAAGCCGAGGAAGCCGCGCTCGCTGTGGTGCTGTGCCAGATCCAGGGGGCGACGAACAGCCAGACGCCCAGAATCAGATTCACCCAGTCCTGCCAGCGGTGCCACGGCTGTGACGAGCCGCCCTGATGATATCCGGCGTTCGGGTTGCCGCCGGGAGTGTATACGCTCATTTCTCATTAGAGTTGTGGTGCAATTATTCAGTGGCTTTACTCAGTAATGGCCTTCCTCGCCCTTTAGAGCGGCTGTGAGACCCCTGATGACAATAAATTGACAAGGTTTTCATTCGGGAACCCTGTAATGTGCTCAGGGAGCCTTACAGAGCCAAAAGGCTTATTTGCACCACAACTCTATTCTCCTTGTGTTGTTTGTGTTCATCATTTGTCTTCGGTGGTGTCCGCCCTGCGAGACTTCGTTTCCACGGTGTCAGCCCTGCTGCATCGTATGCCCGCAGCAGCAAGTCGGCGGCGCGTCGCCGTGCTGCCCGGGCGCGGTCGGCGGCTGTGTCACCGTCAACTCACACCCGCACTGCGGACAGACATAGGTTTGCCCTTGTGTCCAGGCCATCCTCTCTCACCCCCTTCGTTGCGGCGTTCACCGCAGTCATCGTCCCCGGGCCGCCGCGACGGAAGCCGCCGTCTGCCGCGCTAGGTGATTTGGTTCCAGCCGTTCCTGGATCGCGTCGAATGTCGCGCCGATGGCGGCGCGGCTTCTGCCGATCTCTGCCTGGGCCGTGGTCAGCCCGCCCGTTCCTTCAGCCATCTCCCATCCTCTTCCAGCACCCGCAGTGTCTCTCGCGGTGCCAAATCGGCCTGCCGCAGATCGTTCAGTCCCTTGCAAGCCAGGGCGCCGCCCCCCGACAAGGTCAGCCGACCGACCCGCAGGGCCGCACGAGCCCAGCGCCTTTCCGCCCGCGCCAGCCACATGACGAGCGCCGCCAGCAACGCCAGGAATCCGCCCTAGGCCACGGCCGCCCCCGCGCCGATCAGGCCCGCGTCCCGGCGCGCCAGGGCCAGTTTCCCGCCGGCCTCCGTCTTGGCGAGCGTGACTTCCTGACGCACCAGCGCTCCGACCTTCGCCCTCAACTGGTGCAGCAGCTCGCCCAGCGGGCGGTTATCCTTGGTCATCTTTTGCCCCTTTACACACCGCCCCTTAAGTACTTGTCCCGGGGCCGCCTTCGCGTGTCCCATTCAAGTTTTACCCTCCCGGAAAAATATCAAACATTGATGTTATAAGATTTTACGAATATTTCGGAAATACTTTTGCTAGGCTGTCGCCCAGATGAGGAGAATGTGGAACAATAGGGGGAGATCGGGATTCTAGAACGTAAAGCCTGCGGCGGATTACCCACAGCGGGCCGCCAGGTCAGGCAATTAGAAACGAGCAGTACCATGCTTTCCAAGACGGCTTTTGCCGGGGGCGGGCGCCTATCCCAAGCCGATTACGAGGCACTCGCCGACTTCCGCTACGCCCTCCGCCAGTTCCTGCGCATCAGTGAGGAGTCCGCCTACGCCGCCGGGCTCACCCCCCAGCAGCACCAGGGGCTGCTGGCAATCAAGGGCTACCCCGGCCCCGGGCCGATCACCGTCGGCGAACTGGCCGAGCGCCTGCAGCTGCGCCCCCACAGCGCCGTGATGCTGGCCGACCGGCTGGTCGCAAACCAACTGGTCGAGCGCCGGATGCCGGCGCAGCCGGAGGACCAGCGCCAGGTCCACTTGGCGCTGACCGAGCGCGGCGAGGGGGTCATTGAAGGACTGGCCGAGGCGCACCGCGAAGAGCTGTGCCGCCTGGAGCCGAACCTGGCGAGGCTGTGCGCCGACCTACGCGGGCAGAAACCGCTCCCCTAAGGGGCGGCATACTCCTGTGTCGCCCTGCACACCTCCCACTCACCGAAGGGGAACCAATCGTCGAAAAAAATCGTTATTCCTCAATTGTGGGCTGTGCCACAGCGCCGCCCTGTCCGCCGGTGCGCTTGCCGGGGCCACCACCCCGATGCCAGGGGCAGCCCTGATCGACTGAGGAGTGTAAGATGCCCAGGGACATTTTTTTAGAAATGAACGACGCCCGCCGGCGTGTTGAGCGCCTGCGGGCCAGCCACGACGGGGAAGGCTGCCAGGCCCCCGTCTTCCGGGAATTGGAGGCGGTCGGGGAACTGCTCGCGGCGGCGGCGGAAGAGCTGACGGTCCAAGATCAGGAGCTGACGGCGACGGCGGAGATGGCGCGGCTGTGGCGCCGCCATTACGAGGAGTTGTTCCAGTTCGCCCCCGACGGCTACCTAGTCACCGACCAGTTGGGCGTCATCCAAGAGGCCAACCGGGCCGCCGCCGATCTGCTGGGTGTCAGCCCGGAGTTCCTGGCAGGCAAGCCGCTCCCCCGCTGCGTCGCCCACGCCGAGCGCGCGGACTTCCGCGCCCGCCTCCGCGCCCTCCAGCCGGAGGCGGGACGGCAGGAGTGGGAGGTGTCGGTTCAGCCGCGCCGCCGTCCGTCCTTCGGCGCCTTCGTGACCGTAGCGGCGGCGCCCGGCCCCAACGGCGGGCCTCCCGCCCTGCGCTGGCTGCTGCGAGACGCCACGGCGCGCAAGGCGGCCGAGACCGAGCACTACCGCCGGCTGCTGTCCGACATCCAGGACTACGCCATCGTCGCCCTCGACGACAGCGGTCGCATCCTCACCTGGAACGTCGGCGCCGCCCGGATGTTCGGCTACGCGGAGGACGAAGTGATGGGGCGGCCCATCGACATCCTGTTTACGCCCGAGGATGTGGCGGCGGGAGTCCCGGCGCGCGAACGGCAGCAGGCGGCGGAGACCGGGCGGGCGAGCGAAGATCGCTGGCACCGGCGCAAGGACGGCAGCCGCTTCTGGGGCAGCGGCGCGCTCACTGCGTCCCATGACCGGGACGGCCTCCCGCGCTCCTTCGTGAAGGTGCTGCGCGACTTCACCGACCGCCGCCGGGCGCAGGAGGATCTCACCGAGGCCTACGAGCGGGAGCGCAACATCGCCGGCGCGCTCCAGCGCGACCTGCTGCCGGATCTGCCCGAGGACGCCTTCCCTGGAGTATCCGTCGTCGCGCAGTACGAGGCCGCTCGGCCGGAGGCGCAGGTCGGGGGCGACTTCTACGACGCCTTCTGGGTGGACGAACGGCGCGTGGCGCTGGTCGTCGGCGATGTCTCCGGCAAGGGCCTCGGGGCGGCCTCTCGCACGGCGGAGGTCAAGACGGCCCTGCGCGTTTTCCTCCGTGAGCATCCGTCCTCCGCCGAGGCCCTCCGACATCTCAACGAATTCCTGTGCGCCGACGCCCGTTTCCCGTCCCCGGCCCATCCCGGCCGGGACGAGATCACCCCGGCGTTCGTCGCCCTGTCGCTGGTCGTGATCGAGGCCCGGACGGGCGAGGCCGAGGTCGCCGCCGCCGGCGCGGAGCCGCCGCTTCTGCTGCCGGGCGATGGGGACGCACACCCTGTGGCGGCGCGGGGACGGCTGCTGGGGGTGGAGGCGGGCGTCGGCTATGACGCCGCCCGACTGCATCTGGCATCGGGCGACACTCTCCTCCAGGTTACGGACGGTATCACGGAAGCACGGCGAGGACGCCAATTCCTTGACTACGAGGGGATGGCCGCACTCGCGCAGCAGGCGCTTGAGGCGCCGACGCTGTCCGAGGCGGCCCGCGCGCTGATGGCCAGGGCGCGGGACTTCGCCGAGGGATGCCTTCAGGACGACGCCTGCCTGCTGATGCTGCGCAGGCGGTAGCGCTCCCGGGAAACGGAGGCGCTCAACCGGCCCGCAGCCGCATCTGCCCCTCCACGCGGGCCGTCTCCAGAGTCAACTCGCAACCCGTCATCACATCACTTCCTTCAAGCCTTTCTGGATCAGCCACCGGTTCATCGGGTACGCGGTCGCGAATCCGACGAGCATCGCGATCTGCATCATAAACCAGTAGACGGGCTGATCCGGCTTCAGGTGCGGATGGAAGAACACGAAGTACACCAGCGCCATCCACACGACCATGCCGACTTCATAAGCCGTGATGGACAGCGTATCGGCCTTGACCGCCGCGATCAGTCCGTCTTTCAGTCCCAGGCCGCGCATGGGGGCGATGGAGAAATACTGGAATACGATGCCGAACAAGTACGCCAGGGCGAAATCGGCGATGAACGCGGGCCAGATCATCGCCCCGGCGATGGTCAGGCCGAGGAAGAATACGCCGAACTCCGCGACGACATCCCCGAGCGTACACCCCGCCCCGCAGTGCGTGACGCCGGTGAAAACGCTCCGCCAGGAAGGCTCCTTCTTCTGCTGTGGCTTGTCCTGGTCTGTCCTCCCGCCGTCCCCGCCAGGCCGTTCCGCTTTGGCCTTCGTGCGCCCGATGGCGTAGTACGCCCACAGCCCGAGCGGCCCCAGGTACAGGGGCGTGATCGGCCAGACGACGTTCATGATGCCCATCTCCTGCCGGTGCCCGGCGAGGACGTCGGCGAGCACGACAAAGGCGCACAGGAACGCGAGGATCAGTGAGACATCGGCCAGGACAGTCAACCAATTGGGTGGCATCAGAATTACTACTCCACGGAAACATTCCGATATACGAATATCATCAAACCTGTGCTACAATCTCTCCAGGGCAAACTTTCCTGCATCGAGATTAGACTGGGCTGACAAGTGAAACCATGACGACTGCGCTGGACGCGGCGGAACCGCCGCGCATGGATGACGAGACCGTGAAGTTTGCGGTGGGGCTGTTCGGGGCACTGGCGCACCCGACGCGCCTGCGGATTGTGGAGCTGCTGACCGAGCGGGAGCGGACCGTTAATGAGGTGGCGGAGGCGCTGAGTCTGCTCCAGCCGAACGCCTCACAGCACCTGGCGATTCTGCACCGCATCGGGGTGGTGAAGGTGACTCGGGAAGGAGCGCAGCGCTGCTATTCCCTGCGCGGCCCACGCATCCCGCAGATTCTGCGCCTCGTCAATGAGTTCCGGTCGATACATGCCCACGTTCTGCAAGTGGAAACAAATGCACCGGACTTAGCTTAGGGATGTAATCAGTGGCAAACGGCGCAATTTCTGAGGACTTGAAACGGTTCATTAACACGAACATCAATCCCATTGAGCCGTTGGAGATTCTGTTGATTCTGTTTGACGAGCAGTCTCGCGCCTGGACGGTTCAGGAACTGGCCCAGCGGCTGTATACTCAGCCGACATCGGTATTGATGCGGCTGACGGATCTTCCCCGCAGGAATCTTTGCCTGTCTACCGAAGACCAAGAACGGCGGTACCGCTACCGCTCGGGGGAGGTGGCCTGGCACAAGAGTGTGCGGGAACTGAAAGAGGCCTATCAGGTTCGGCACGTGACGATCATCGTTCTGATCTTTTCCAAACCCTCCGACTCTTTAACGATGTTTTCGGATGCCTTTCGATTGCGGGGATGATTAAAGTGGCGGGCGTGATATTTTTTCGGAATTATGTTGCGCAAATTTTTGGGGTTATCTGGCGTGTCAGAAAGGCTTTTCAAGAATCCGCTTCCTTGCCTTCGGTTTCCTTACCCTCTGTATGCTTGCCCTCTGCATGCTTGCTCCTGGTTTCCTTGCCTGTGGTGCACCGGCAGAAGGTCATTCGCGTGATGCCCAGCGTGTTGCAGATTGCCTTGGAACAAACAGGAGGCGAAAGCGACCCCGTTTCCTCCCCAAACGCCATCCGGTCTTTGGAGTGTTCCACAAACGGAGATCTTTGAAAAAGTTTAGATCGGAGTCTCTTGACGTCGAGACCTATTTCCAGGAACCGCCATCACCTTCCAGCGCTGCCTCTTCCAGTGCGTCAGCGACCGCCTGCTTCCAGGTCAAGGCGCGGCCACTCTCCCAAGCGGCGGCGAAGGCATCTTCGTTCAGCACGACGCTGGCCTTTTCAGAAGGAGGCTACTGTCGGATTCCTACGGAGAATACATCGCGCACTTGCAAACGGGTGCATGAAGAAGTATAATTTCAGCACTCCTTTTCACAAAATGAGGGTTGTGGGACCACGGAAACTTGCTGCTTATTAACGGCTATTGGTTAGTTTTGCCTATGTTTGCCGCAACGGTAGAGCATTTCCTTCACACGAATGCGGCCAGATGAACGGTGCATCCGGCCGCATTTCATTTCGACCTTCACACATCGCACAGGCGGTAGGCCGCTTCCAGCGCGGCAAGCGGATCGCCTTTGGGGATGAATTCGTGGCCGACGTAGCCATCGTAGCCCATGGCGGCGATGGCGCGCATGATCGGCGGGTAGTTCAGTTCCTGCGTGTCATCAAGATCATGGCGGCCCGGATTGCCCGCCGTGTGGTAATGCAGGAAGCAAGCGTGATCCTCTCCAATCGTTCGGATCACATCGCCCTCGGTGAATTTCAAAGTACGCATACATATCCTCGATTTCAGGGTAGGAGTAAACGATGGAACCCGCACTCACTAACAGCAGTCATCCCCTGACAATCGCCGAAATCACCGAGAACGCGCTTGGTCTTGATCCACGGCGCGCGCTTCGCTACACCAATGGCGACCAAGCGCGGTTATGCACGACAGACATCTTCAGCCAGATCGTTGACGACAGTGGTCAGATAACTGAGCTTGACCGTCTTAGCGGGAAGTATGGCGCCCTCTACGTCCTCGTCTCAACGCTGGGTCAGGCCGAGGATGGCTACAGTGCCGATGATCAGATACGACGCGGGATTGAACACTTTCTGCGTCGCCGCCAGGCATTTCTCATCTTTTCGGATGCTTCCCTGTCAGGTGGTTTGGCCATTAATGAGCCGAGCCTGATCCGAAAACTCGCGCTCGCTAAGGCGACGCGCTATGAGAAGGTGTTCACCAGCCTCTTCTTGTATGAACACAGCCGTTTCACCGAAGTACAGCGGACAGGCCTACAGGCCTATCTCGATGCACAAAAAGAGGATATTTTGCGCGGCGTCAAGGTGGACCCCGATCTTGTCGATGCCCAGCCACTTATGGAAGGGTTTACCGCCAAGTTCCGGCCCGCTCTGACGCTGCTGTTTCAATCCCTGCGACAGATCCATACGATTGCCGTTTCGGACCTCTCGCGCCTGTGCCGCTCGCAGATGCTGTTCGCGGAGCTGATCGAGCGATTGAGTTTCCACCAGGTGGGCATCATCGGCTTTTCGGCATCACGGCCTTTGTGCTCTCAAAAATGGCCGAGATGAAGCTGCGCGATGTTCTCTCCGGCACGTTGCGCGGTCTGGCCGCCCTGCTTGCCACAGTTCGCCCGCACGGACTGCTGCCCTTTTGACTCTGCCGGGATGAGAGCGGGTTCGCTCAGATCAAGCACGAATTGCTCCCTGTGGTGCGCCGCCTGGTGGATTTGTACCTCAACCAGAACCTGGGACACGGCGGCATCGCGAAGCAGATGCAGCGTGAGGGACACATCCCGCCACGAAGCGGGACGTGGTCGGTGCGCTACGTCGCCTATACACTCGCCAGTCCCGCCCTCATTGGCAAGCAGATCGTCTTTGGGATTGAGTGGAACGTGCTGCCGCCAGTGATCACACCGGAGGAGTGGGACCGCATCCAGGCAAAAGTGACCCAGCGCAAAGAAGACTACCCAATGATCCGATACGGGGAAGTGCGCCTGCTGTCTGGGATCTTGCGATGTTCGTGCGGCGCGGCCATTGCTGGGACACGGCGCTCGTCGGCCAAGTATGCGACCTACGCTTGCCTGACCGGGACCGTCAAGCGGATGATAAACCCTGGCCATGTCTTTTCCATGAACATGAGGGACGCGGACCGGTTCTTCGAGGAACTGCTGCGGGAGCACCCAGCCGCCGTTTTAGCCGCGTATAAGGACTCCCGGCAATGGAATGCTCTTCTGGACGAGGTTCGGCGACTGGAAGCGGCGGCCCACTCGGCACGGCAACGCCTGACAGCCGCGCAGTTGTTGGCTACGCCGGACTTGGTGCGATCCGTCGTGGCTCAACTGCTGGCGCCGCTGGATGTTGAGGTTGCCGAATTTGAGCAGCAAGCTCGGGAGGCGCGCCTGCGGCTCGATGCGCTGATTCCGGAGGAGGCAGTCGTTGCCTTGGAGGAGCGCGTCAGCCGCTGGGAGACGCTCACCACCGGCGAAAAAACCAGGTCCTACGCACCCTCTTTGAAGAAGTGCGCGTGGAGGGGGAACCGGGGCAGGAACGTCTGGTTCCCTACCTGCGAACATTCGATGAGCGCGGGCGACGCCCGATCCTGCTGGAAACGCAGATAGACCGGGCAGGCCGCTTCTGGCGCCGACTCCCCTCAGTCGCCTCCTATATCGAGACGTTCTACAGGAGCGAGACATAAACAACGAGCGGGAGAGAGTCCAACAGTTCGATGTTGGCCGGATCGGTCGGCCTGTCGGCGGCGTGCCGAAGGGCGGCGGCCAATCGGGCGGGGTCCAGTTGGCTGTGATATTCGCAAGGCTGCAGCTGCAAGACTCGTTCCGCCGCACGTAGGAAGGCGCCGGGTCACCGCCTGCGTCCCCGTCGCCGCAATCGGCTCGCTCAGGCGACCGCCCATCTGCGCGTCCGCCAACTCCAGCGCCGGTGAACACGACACTGCCGTGCCGACCACGAAGTTCACCGTATCCATCGTTGGATTTAAATGGCTCACTCCTGCGCCGGGTCTTGCGTCGGGAAGCACCTTTGCTAATTTAGGTTATCCGTCGGCATTCGCAGCTTCACCTCGTCCGCCGGATCCTGGAAGGCATCACAGGCCGCCAGCGTCCGCCGCGCCGCTTCCAGGTCCGCAAAGTCCATTCGGCTCACGAACTCCTGCGCGTACTCCATGACGCGCACAAAGCCGACAGCATCCCCATAGTTGGTCAGGCGCTTCAGGGCGCTGACGTACTCGTTGCGGAACACCGACGGGATGAAGATGCGCGTCTGCCCTTCTGAAAGAAGCTCCGCGTTCATCATCACGCGGGCGATCCGCCCGTTGCCGTCTGCAAACGGATGCACCTCGGACACCAGGAACATCAGAAACAAGGCCCGCGCGAAGGGATGGTCCAGCGCCTGGTACATTCCAAAGCCCTGCCGCAGCGTTCCCACGACCAGCTCCGGCGCGACGAACAGTGTCGCCCCGGCCTGGTTATTCACTTCCTTGAAGCGGCCCGGCCCCTTGCCTGGCCGTCCCTCCAGGATGGTCCCATGCCGCCGCCTCAGCAGCGCGAGAAAATCGTCTAAGTCCGCCGGCCGCCTCCCCATCTCGTCCCTGCTTGCGACCAGGCGGTAGGTCCCCAGCACGTCATGGGCGTCGGCAGGACGATGGACCGGGATCTCGCCCGCGAAGACGATGCGGATGGCCTGCTCGACCGGGAAGTCGGTCCCTTCGATGTAGTTGGAGAAGTAGGCATCAAAAAACGCGGCATTCTGAAATGAAGTGTCTATGAACGCATCAGCTTGGGAGGCGGGTGGCAGCGCGGCGGCAGCGGGCCGGTCCGGCCAGACCCCGGCACGGAGCGCCGCGAACAGCGCCTCGAAGAGCGGCAGGCGCGCGGGGTCGTAAGGCTCACCGGCGGCATAGGCGCGGGCAGAGGGAGCCTTCAGGTCGGACGGCCTGGAGCGCAGCAGGGCGGCAATCAGCGAGTCGAGCAGGCGAAACTGCTCGTCCAGTCCCAGCAGCGGGGCGACCGAACGCGCCTCGTCGCGCAGGCGGTTCAGCGCCTCCTCGCCGCCGGCCCGCAGCGTCTCGGCCAGACGTTCCTCCACCCCCTCCCGGCCGACGGTCCGTGCGACCAGTTCGCGCTTTCGGGACGGCAGCAGGTTCTCCAGGAAGGCGCGCGGACGGGAGGCCAGGAAGAGGCGGCCCATGTAGGGCATGTCGCCCTCAATCGGACCGCTCCCCACGATCTGCCGGAGGGTGATGCCCGGCAGGGCGATCTGGCGGGGGTACGACCCCGACAGGAAGACGGAGCCGTCGGGGGCGGCGCGGTTCTCGAAGGCGGTGCGGTGGCTGACGACGGCGCCGGGGGCGAGGAGGGCGACGATGGGCCAGAGGTTGCGGGAGACGACGGCTTCAGGGGCGTCCAGCATATTGCAGGTGTAGAGGCGGGGGCCGATCTTGCGTGCGGTGCCGGCTCGGACCATGCGGCTGGCGGCGGCGGAGCCGTGGCTGTCGGAGAGGAAGACTTCGGGGAGTACGTCGTGTTTCTTGAAGTTCTGTTTCTTCATGATAATCTGTTTCTTCATGATAAGCGGCCTGAAAAGTGATGGTATGTCAATTTTATAGCATTAATATACCATTTTTGTCAATTTTATTGTTTTAAAGGTTCATTTAGTGTGCAGGGCAGGCTCGTCGTGGTCCGACATGGGCGTGGTGTGGGTGCCGTCCGTAGTAGACCCGGTCAATCCCCCGCCCCAGCCAGCGGCGTACCGGCTCCTGCGTGAAGGCGTTCACCACCAGCACCAGGGCCGTAGCCGCGAAGCTGCGCTCCTGTGCATTGCCCAGGGGCAGCAGGTGCGCCAGGAACGAGAGGACGAGGCTGTAGAGTTCCAGCGCCAGCGCGAGCAGGCCCGCGAGGACGAAGGTAGCCCGGACGATAATGTGGATGCTGAACAGGTGGTAGGCGAAGACGGCGTAGCCCACAGCCCCTAAGAACAGGATGGTGGAGAGGGTGCCGACGTGGATGAGGCGGAAGTCTCCCCGCCCGTAGGGGAGGAGCACGTTGGTGACCAGGCGACCACCGCCGTGGCGATGATCCCGCCGCCGATCAGGCGCAGCTGCCTTTCTGTCAAGCGCAGCTGCCTTTCTGTCAAGCGTAGCTGCCTCCCCGTCTGCTCCGGCACCCGGCGCTGCGACCCGAAGGCGACGGACAGCATGACGCCGAGGAGGACGAGGACATGGAGGACGTAGGGCACGAAGAGCGGCCCGTAGATGGTGACGTGCTGGCCCGCGCGGACGAGTTCCTGCCGGTCCACCAGCGGGGTCAGGAGGGTAAGCGTGCCCAGCAGTGCCGTCTCCGTCCACAGCCAGAGGACAGAGCGCCCTTGTGGTCGGCCCGCGACGTCGCGGACGAAGAGGAAGCCCAAGGTGACCGCAACCAAGATGCTGGCGAAGTTGAAGCGCCCGAGCCAGAGCAGGACGCTTCCGGCGGTCTGGAAGTCAAAGGTAAAGAGGCTGGCGACCCAGCCAAGCAGGGCGAGTGCGAGCAGCGCGAAGTGCCGGTGAAGCCGGGAGCGTGGGTTACGGATGAAGATCAGCAGGGCGAAGCTGGCGAGGAACAGGATGCGGAGGACGTAGAGCGCGGCAAGAAGCGCCGACATGAGGGAATGTTAAGTAGTTGTTCAGAAATAGGTTCAACTATGCTAGAATAGTCTTATGGCTAAAATCAAGTCGATCGAGCTGACCGAAGAGGAACGCACTGCCCTAGAAAGAGGCTGGAAACATGGCCCCTCCCACGCCTTCCGCCAGCGCTGTCAGATGATCCTGCTCAAAGCCCAGTGGCTGACCTCCCAAGAGGTCGCCCGCCAGGTCGGCTGCTGCGAGGTGGTCGTCAACACCTGGCTCCAGCGCTACCAGCAGCACAGCCTCGACGGACTGAAGACGCGCCAGGGCAGAGGCCGGCGCCCGATCCTGCAGACCGGAACGGACCTGGAAGCCGTGCGCCGGGCGGTGCAGAAGAACCGCCAGCGCGTCAGCCTCGCCAGAGCCGAACTCGAACAGGAACTCGGCAAGGAGTTCTCCCAACTCACTCTACGGCGCTTCCTAAAAAAAACGGCGGACGCTTCAAGCGCATTCGACGACGCCTAAAGCACAAGCCGAATGCCGATGTTTACGGGTTCAAGCGTGAGTGCCTGGCCGAGTTCGAGCAGCTCTCGGAGCAGGGCCACATCGACTTGTTCTACGGCGACGAGAGCGGCGTGTCTCTGTTGCCCTGCGTCCCATATGCCTGGCAGTTTGCCGATGAACAGGTCGTGATGCCCAGTGAGCGCGGGGGCCGCGTGAACTGCTTCGCCCTGATCTCGCGCGACAACCGCCTCCATCGGCACTTGACCGGGCAGGCGATCACGGCGGCCTGGGTCAGTGAACGCCTGGATGCTCTTTCTTTGTCTCTGTCGCGCCTGACAGTCGTGGTACTCGACAATGCCAGCGTTCACAAGAAGGCCGTCAAAGAGCGTCGGGCCGTTTGGCAGGAGCGCGGGCTGTTCGTGTTCTTCCTGCCATCGTACAGTCCGCACCTCAATGTCGCGGAGATTTTGTGGCGCAAGCTCAAATATGAGTGGCTTTGTCCCGAGGACTATGCCGACAAAGAAACGCTGCATCTTGCGGTCTGGCAGGCATTGGCGGCGGTCGGGCAGGGCTTGAAGATCAGATTCCAGCC
>JAABUQ010003085.1_pt1 | contig 31336 bp, 25 predicted proteins | sample 5560001 | NCBI WGS metagenome assembly JAABUQ01 (sample SAMN10711888, study PRJNA513371) | rock metagenome | isolation source: Antarctica rocks | place: Antarctica: Victoria Land, Finger Mt nord | collected 2015-12-18 | reverse complement strand
AATGTGCGGGCCACCGGCACCGAGAAGCGGCCCATGGCGGCCAACTCCGCGTACCCACCGAGCACGTCGTTGCGGGACGCGGCGGCGCCGGAGCTGACGCGCACGCCCAGTTCCCCGGCTGCGGCGAAGTCGCTGAGGGTCAGGACGTCGTGCGGCGCCTGGACCGTGTGGACGAGGTCCGGCAGCGCGTTGCTCACCGGCGCGGTGTCCAGGACGACATCGACCGGTCCACCGGCCAGCGCCGTCACCCGCTCGACCATTCCATCGCCGTAGCTGGTGACCTCGGCGCCCGTGGCGCGCAGCGCCTCGGCGTAGGTCTCGCCCGCGGTGGCGATCACTCGCGCCCCGCGCTGGACCGCGATCTGTACTGCGGCGAATCCGACAGTGGAGCCGGCGCCGTGCACGAGCACCGTGGAGTCGGCGCTGACGCCGAGTTCGTCCAACCCGCGGTAGGCCGTCTCGACGGCCATCGGCAGTGCGGCGGCGTCGGCTGGGTCCAGACCCGGTGGACGGCGGAACCAGATGTCGAGCACAGCGTGCTCGGACGCGCCCGCGGTCGCGCCGATGTAGGGCACGGGGCCCAACACCGCGTCGCCGATCTGGACGCCGGTCACGTCGTCACCGATCGCGTCGACCGTGCCGGACACCTCGAGACCGATCCCCCGCGGCAGCTCGCCGGCGAACAGACCGCGACACAGTGCCCAATCGGCGGGGGTGAGGCCGCACGTCTGGACAGCCGCGCGGATCTGGCCCGGGCCGGGGCGCGGCGGTTCGACCTCCTCCAGGTGCAGGACATCGGCTGGGTCGCCGTACTGGCGGAACCGAAGGGTGCGCATCAGACCTCCCGAGCGGTGACAACAGAACCTGTCGTCAATGACGGTATCAGGCGATGACAGCACCTGCTGTATACGCTCTCCGCGTGGTCCGGTGGGAGGGAGATGCTCGCGGTCGACTCGAACGCGCGGCGCTGTCCCTGTTCCAGGAGCAGGGCTACGACCGCACGACCGTCGCGCAGATCGCGCAACGCGCGAACCTGACCGAGCGGTCGTTCTACCGGTGGTTCACCGACAAGCGAGAGGTTCTGTTCGGCGGCAGCGAAGAGCTCCAGGCGCACCTGGTCGCAGCCGTGGACGACGCCCCCGCAGACACCGGCGCCCTGGCGACATTGCTCACTGCCTTCGCCGCCGCGCCCGAGGTGTTTCGTCCGCGCGACTTCGTGCGCCGGCGATCGGAGGTGGTCGCAGCCAACCCACCGTTGCAGGAACGCGAACTGATCAAGCTCGTGTCGATCTCCGAGACACTCGGCGCCGCGCTGGTGCACCGCGGCTTCGACGCGCAGACGGCGCGGCTGGCCACCGACATCGGCCTGGCTGTGCTGCGGACGACGATCGAACGGTGGATGGCCGACGAGCGCGCCGACTTCGCCGAGGTGCTGTCGACCAGCGCATCCGACCTGCTCATCGTCGCCGCCGACGCAGCCCCGTTCCTGCAGTCCTCGTCGTGAGCTCGCGTTGGCGTCGGCCGGTGGGAGCGGCCGGTGGGAGCGGCGGGCTCGGCGGTCGGACCGTGCCCAGGTCCGCTTCGACGCACGTTGCTAGCTCGCGCTGAAGTACTTGGCCTCGGGGTGGTGGACGATCATCGCGTCCGTCGACTGCTCCGGGTGCAGCTGCAGCTCCTCGGACAGGTCGACCCCGATGCGCTCCGGGCCCAACAGCCCGACCATCGCCACCCTGTCCTCCAGGTTCGGGCACGCCGGGTAGCCGAAGGAGTAGCGGGACCCGCGGTACCCCTGGTCCAGCAGCCCCCCGAGCTCACCGGCGTCCTCGCCACCGAACCCGAGCTCCGCCCGTACCCGTGCGTGCCAGAACTCGGCGAGGGCTTCGGTCAGCTGCACCGAGAGGCCGTGCAGCTCCAGGTAGTCCCGGTAGGCGTCGCGCTCGAACAGCTCCGCGGTCAACCCGCTGATCCTCGCGCCCATCGTGACCAGCTGGAACGCCACCACGTCCGGAGCCGGCGCAGCCACGCCCGCCGCGGCCGCCGGCCGGTAGAAGTCGGCCAGGCACAGCCGTCGGTCCCGGCGCTGACGCGGGAACCGGAACCGGGCGACCACCGGTCGGTCGGCCACCGGCTCGGTCGGGTCCACCGTCGGGTCGTAGACCACCAGGTCGTTGCCGCAGGACGCGACCGGCCAGTACCCGTACACCACCGCGGCGTCCAGCGCGCCCGTGGTGTGCAGCCGCTGCAGCCACTCCCGCAACCGGGGTCGGCCCTCGGTCTCCACGAGATCCTCGTAGCTGGGTCCCTCGCCCCCGCGTGCGCCCCGCAGCCCCCACTGGCCCAGGAAGGTGGCGCGCTCGTCCAGGTGTGCGGTGTAGTCCGCCAGGGCGATGCCGCGAACGACCCGGGAGCCCCAGAACGGCGGCACCGGCACCGTGTTGTCCCGGGCGACGTCCGAACGCCGGGTGTCGGTCCACCGGGAGGCGTCCGCATCGAGGACGGTGCTGTCCCCTTCCGGTGGCGGCGCGGAGGACCGCGTGGCACGGACCCGCCGCTCACGCAGCGCCGGCAGGGCCGCCCCGACCTCACCCCGCTTGACGGCGGCCAGGGCGTCCATCAGGCGCAGCCCCTCGAAGGCGTCCCGCGCGTAGCGGACCTCCCCCTCGTACACGGCCGCCAGGTCCTCTTCGACGTAGGCCCGGGTGAGCGCCGCTCCGCCCAGCAGGACCGGGTAGCGAGCGGCGACACCGCGGGCGTTCATCTCCTGCAGGTTCTCCTTCATGATGACCGTGCTCTTCACCAACAGCCCGGACATGCCGATCGCGTCCGCGTCGTGGGCCTCGGCGGCCTCCAGGATCGCGTTCACCGGTTGCTTGATCCCGAGGTTCACCACCGTGTACCCGTTGTTGGTCAGGATGATGTCGACGAGGTTCTTCCCGATGTCGTGCACGTCGCCGCGCACGGTCGCCAGCACGATGACCGCCTTGCCCGCCGAGTCCGACTTCTCCATGTGGGGCTCGAGGTGCGCGACGGCCGCCTTCATCGTCTCGGCCGACTGGAGCACGAACGGCAGCTGCATCCGCCCGCTCCCGAACAGTTCCCCGACGGTGCGCATGCCGGCGAGCAGGTCGTCGTTCACGATCGCCAGCGGCGTCCGGCCGGCCGCGAGCGCCTCGTCCAGGTCCTCCGGCAGCCCGATCCGCGCGCCGTCGACGATGCGCCGCTGCAGCCGTTCGGCCAACGGGAGCGAGGCCAGTTCGTTGGCCCGCTCCGCCCGGGTGTCCGCGAGCGACACTCCCTCGAACAGGTCCAGGAACCTGCCGAGCGGGTCGTAGTCGGGCGTCCGGCGGTCGAAGAGCAGGTCCAGGGCGACCTGGTACTGCTCGGCGGGGATGCGCGCGATCGGCATGATCTTCGACGCGTGGACGATCGCGGAGTCCAGCCCCACCTTCCGGCACTCGTCCAGGAACACGGAGTTGAGCACCGCTCTCGCCGCCGGGTTGACCCCGAAGCTGATGTTCGACAGTCCCAGCGTGGTCTGGACGTCGGGGTGGTCACGCTTGAGGACCTCGATCGCGCCGATGGTCTCGATGGCGTCGCGGCGGGTCTCCTCCTGACCTGTCGTCACCGGGAACGTCAGGCAGTCCAACAGGATGTCGGACTCCGCCATCCCCCAGGTCCCGGTGAGGTCGGCGATGAGCCGCTCCGCGACCCGGACCTTCCACTCCGTCGTCCGCGCCTGGCCCTGCTCGTCGATGGTGAGGGCGACCACCGCGGCACCGTGCTCACGGACGATCGGCATCATGCGGGCGATCCGCGAGTCCGGTCCGTCGCCGTCCTCGTAGTTCACCGAGTTCACGACGCTGCGCCCGGGCAGGCGCTCCAGCGCGGTCTCTACCACGGCCGGTTCGGTGGAGTCCACCACCACCGGCAGTGTGCTGGTCGTGGCCAGCTGCGCGGAGATGGTCGCCATGTCCGCGACGCCGTCCCGGCCGACGTAGTCCACGCACAGGTCGAGCAGATGGGCGCCGTCGCGCAGCTGCTCCCGCGCCACCTGCACGCAGTCCTCGATGTTGCCGGCGAGCATCGCGTCCCGGAATGCCTTGCTGCCGTTGGCGTTCGTGCGCTCGCCGATGGACAGGTAGGTCAGGTCCTGCGCGAACGGAACATGGGAGTAGAGGCTCGCGGTGCCCGGCTCGCGCGTCGGCGAGCGCGGCACCAGGTCGTGTCCCCCGACCCGGTCCACCACGAGGCGCAGGTGCTCCGGGGTAGTCCCGCAGCAGCCGCCGACCAGTGCCAGGCCGTAGTCGGCGACGAACCGCTGCTGGGCATCGGCCAGTTCCCCCGGCGTCAGGGGGTAGCTGGCGCCGTCCGGACCGAGCTGGGGCAGGCCGGCGTTGGGCTGACAGCCGATGGCCACACCGGCCCGGTTGGCCAGGTGGCGCAGGTGTTCGCTCATCTCCGCGGGGCCGGTGGCACAGTTCAGGGCGATCATCTCGATGCCCAACGGCTCGAGGGTGGTGAGCGCTGCTCCGATCTCGGAGCCCAGCAGCATGGTGCCGGTCGTCTCCACCGTGACGCTCGCCAGGATCGGCAGGTCCACCCCCAGGGACCGCATCGCACGGTGCGCACCGACGACGGCGGCCCGCGCCTGCAGCAGGTCCTGGACGGTCTCGACGACCAGCCCGTCCACCCCGCCCTCGACGAGGCCGACGACCTGTTCGGCGTAGGCATCGCGCAGCACCGCGTAGGGCGCGTGGCCCAGCGTCGGCAGTTTCGTGCCCGGGCCCATCGACCCGAGGACCCAGCGCTGCCGGCCGTCGGTGGCGTACCCGTCGGCGACCTCCCTGGCCAGCCGCGCCCCGTCCCGGGCCAGCGGGCGGATCCGCTCGGCGATCCCGTACTCCCCGAGCGCGGAGGCGTTGCACCCGAAAGTGTTCGTCTCCACCGCGTCGACCCCCACCGCGAAGTACGCATCGTGGATGCCGGTCACGATGTCCGACCGGGTCGCGTTGAGGACCTCGTTGCAGCCCTCCAGGCCCTCGAAGTCGTCCAGGCTCGGACCGGCTTCCTGCAGCATCGTGCCCATGCCGCCGTCCGCGACGACCACGCGGTGGGTCAGTGCGGCGCGGAGGCCGGCCACCCTGGCCCGGGACGTCGCAGTTGCCGGCGGAACGGTCACGGGCACCTCCTCGGCTTCGCGGTGGAGCCGGCGGGACACGGCACGCACTGGGTAGGGCCGACGTCGCGACCGTCGGTCCAGCCTAGGTGGCGGGAGCGCGACGGTAGGGTCGACTCCCGGGGTCCCAGCAATCCGCGGTGGGTCCGTTGCCACCGAGCGCGACGGTCGGCGGATGCCCGGTGCGGGGGCCGGACGCGGGGGTCCGGACGCGGGACCGGTGCAAGGGCCGGATGCGGACCGGTGCGGGGGCCGCGCGAGGGCCGGGTGCGTGTCCGAAGGCAGTGACGACGGGACGGGGACAGCACAGATGGTCGACATCGACGGGCTCCCGGACCTGCGGGACCCCGTCGTCATCACCGCCTTCGAGGGGTGGAACGACGCCGGGGACGCCGCCACCGCAGCGTTGGACCACCTGGCCACCGTTCTCGGCGCCACCCCGCTGGTCGCGCTGGACCCGGAGGACTACTACGACTACCAGGTGAACCGGCCCACGGTCGCGGTCGCCGAGGACGGCGCCCGTCACCTCTCCTGGCCCACCACCCAGGTGTCCGTCGTGCGCGGCATCGGCGAGGGGCTGGCGGGTGGGGTCCTCGACGGTGAGGCCACCACCCCCGTGGACCGGGCCGCGGACGGCGCGCGCGCCATCGTGGAGACCCGTGACTTGATCCTGGTCCGCGGCATCGAGCCGAGCATGCGGTGGCGGCAGTTCTCCACCGAGCTGCTGGAGCTGTTCGACGACCTCGGCGCGCGTCTGGTGGTGCACCTGGGGGCGTTGCTCGCCGATGTCCCGCACACCAGGCCCGTTCCGGTCACCGGCACCGCCTCGGCGGGCTCGGTGGCCGACGACTTCGGGCTGGAGACCTCTCGCTACGAGGGCCCCACGGGGATCCTCGGCGTCCTGCAGGACGCGGCCGACCGACGCGACCTGCCGTCGGTCTCGTTGTGGGCGGCGGTCCCGCACTACGTGGCCCAGACACCGTGTCCGAAGGCGACACTGGCCCTGCTGCGCCGGGTCGAGGACCTGCTGGACGTGAGCGTCCCGCTCGGTGACCTCCCCGAGGAGTCCCGGGCCTGGGAGCGCGGTGTGGACGAACTCGCCCGCGACGACTCCGAGGTCGCGGAGTACGTCCGCTCCCTGGAGACCGCGAAGGACACCGTCGAGTTGCCGGAGGCGAGCGGTGACGCGATCGCCCGGGACTTCGAGCGGTACCTGCGTCGCCGTCAGGGTCGCCGCGACGGTCCGGGGCCGGCCTGATCGACGTAGCGGGGCGACCTGGTCCGACAGCCTCGCCGCGTCGGGCGCCCTCAGCCGGTGACGGGGAGCGTGGTGCGGACCGGCGTCGGCGACGGTGCCTCGGTCGGGGTGCGGGTGGGACCGGACGTCGGCTCGGTGGTCGGTGCGGGGCTCGACGTGGGTTCCTGGGTCGGCGTCGGGCTCGGCGTCCGGGTGGGCGTCGGCGACGGTGAGCTGGTGGCCGTCGGGGACGGCGCCGCCGCGACGCCGCAGCTGACCGTCCCGACGGTCACGGTCTCGACGAGGTCGCCTGCCCCGCCGCGCAGCTGCGCCAGCACGCCGATGACGGACCCCGCACCACCGCCCGGCGCCGCGACGGTGACGGTCACCGTCGGGGTCAGCCGGATCGTGCGCGCCGCGGTGTAGGTGCCGGCCAGCGAGGAGGACCCGGACCTGCTCCCGCCGCCGAGGGTCACGCGGGTCACCCCGTTCGAACAGCTGACGCGGATGCCCGACAGGCGGACGGTGTTCTCGGCGGAGACCGCGAACAGGGTCGCGGAGCTGACCGACGCAGCGGCGCTGCCGGCGGCGGCCCGGACGGTGATGGAGCCGACGCCCGACACGAAGTCGTTGGCCGGGACGCCGGTCACGGTCTCGGTCGTGCTCGCGCCGGAGGAGCTGACCGAGCCGCGTGCACCGACCCTGCTGGTGCCGGACGCGGCCAGGCCGGTGGCGCTGGACTCACCCGAGGCGGCGGTCGCCGGGACGGCGGCGAGCGCGACGACGGCCCCCACGGTGACGGCGACAGCCGAGGCGGCTGCGACGACGCCTCTCGTGCGGGTGGTGGTCAGGTTCATGACGTGTTCCTCTCGTGGGTGTCCGGTTGTTTCGGGGGTGCCGGTCGGCGGTGGCAGCCGGGGCGGTGAGGTCGGCGGAGCGGTGAGGTCGGCGGGGTTGCGGGCGTGACCGAGTGCGGCCCTCAGCTGATCACGACGGGAGTTCCGAGCGGTAGCGACCGCGCTACGGACAGTGCGTCAGCCGGGACGCGGACACAGCCGTGACTCAACGCCCTGTCCCGTCGGGTGAAGACGGACGAGTCCCGCCAGCCGTGCACCGCGACGGTCCCCGGACCGCCGCCGAAGCGGTCCAGGGTGTCCGAGTGCCACCCCAACGGGAGGAGGAACCGGGAGTAGGGGTTCCCGGGGTCCTCGACGGAGGCCATCACGAAGGTCGTCCCCGCCGGGGTGGGTGTCGAGGGAGTCCCCACGACCACCGGCCACGACCCGAGCTCGCGGCCCGCCCGCTCGATGCTCATCCGGGCCTCCCGTAGTCCTATCCGGACGACGGCGTCGGACCGGGCCAGGTCGACACCGCTGTGGTCGCCCGAGGCCACCCATCCCGTCGACCCGTTCGGTCGGCTCGGCAGCAGCACCTGGGACCAGCCCGCGACCTCCCGCAGCACCGGTACCCAGGTCGGCGACCCGAGCTGCGTGACCGGGAGTGCCGCCACCGGACGCCCGGACGGCGCCGAGAGGACGGCCACCGGCGCGCGGGGATGCAGCACGACACCGTCCAGCAAGACCGGTCCGCGGACCCGCGCCCCCACGACCGTCTCGAAGGTCGTCGCCGACCGGAGGCCTGTGACCCGGGCCACGGCCGGGCGGGCCGTCGACGGGCCGGACCGAGCGGGCCGAGCAGGCCCCGTCAGAGAAAGGGCAGCCGCCGGAGCCGACCCTGTCGGAGAAGGGGCAGCCGCCGGAGAAGGGGCAGCCGTCGGAGAAGGGGCAGCCGTCGCAGGAGCGGCAGCGGTCCGGGTGTCCGTCCCGGAGGTGGACGGGACGGGGGCCGCCGACATCGGCCCCGCTGCACCACCGCACGCGGCCAGGAGGGTCACCAGCAGCGCGGCGACGGACGTCGCGCGTCGTCCGCGCGTCACCGTGGTCCGTCCCGCCCCGGGCCACCCCGGCGCTGGGGCCCGGCGTCTGTCCCGGTCACCGGCATGCCCTGGTCCACGGGGTGAGGATGCTCGGCGGGGTGGAGGCGCTCAGCGGGGTGGAGGCGCTCAGCGGCCGATGTTGCCGATGAAGCCGGTACCCGGCGTGCCGAGCCCCGTCGCGTCGTCCCAGCTTCGGGCGGTGACGAGCGACTCCTGCCCGCGCTCACCACCGACCAGGAGGTTGGCGCTGGACCCGTTGGAGAAGGTGTACCCCGGGACGACGACCGCGTTCTGCGCGCGGCCGACGTCGGAGACCGTGGTGCTGGCGCGGAGGCGGTACAGCGACGGCGTGATCAGTCCCAGGTACCTGTTCCTCCGGTACTCGTTCGACGTGGCCACCTGACCGGCCGTGAGCGGGGCGGCCATCGACGTGCCGCTGACCGTGGACACGTAGTCACCGAGTGCCGGGTCGTACAGGGCGACGATCTCGGGGCCGAAGAACGAGTCGGCCGCGTTCGCGATGTCCGGCACCTTGCGAGCCGTCGAGGACACGCCGGCCGACTTCTGCCAGGCGGGTGCGGCGAAGGAGATCGAGGTGCCACCGGAGGTGCCGATGGCGTTCGGGCCGGCCCCGAGGTTGCGCAGACCGACCGGGGCCCAGGTCGGCCGGCCCGGATTGTTCGAGTAGTAGCTCGGGATCCAGGCCTGCCTGAACGCCGTCAGACCGTTGGCCGCGGTACCGAAGCCGATACCGCCGACCGCGACGGCGTAGGGGTCGGTCGCCGGGTAGCCCGGGACGCGCGCCGGGTAGGGAGCTGGCGGGGAGACCTCCGGGTAGTTCGAGCGCAGCAGCGAGCCGTCGCCGGTGTCGCCGCTGGAGAACAGGACGGTCACGCCGCGGACGGCGGCCTTCACCAGGCTCGAGTGCAGACTCCGGTCGGTCGGGTCGGTCGCGTCGTAGTCGTTGTTCGGGGTGCCCCAGGAGTTGTTGACGACCGACGGCGGGGCCTTCTCGGCCAGGGCGGTGGCCAACGAGACGTCGGGCACGACACACCGCGACGAGCCGTAGTACCGGATGTTCGCGTCGGGGGCGAAGGCGTGGACCGACTGGACGTCGAGGGCGATCTCGACCTTGTCTCCCTCGGACACCGGCTGGCAGTTGCTCGCGCCCGCCCCGGTGACGGACGAGGTCAGTTGGCCTGCGCGCAGGGGCTGGGTGCCGTTGGTCCTCGCGCCGATGTCGGCCAGCCGCTCGGACCGCGCGTCGTTGTTCCACAGCACGATGCCGACGGTGACCCCGCGGCCGGTGTAGGCGCGGTTCACGTTGGACAGCCTCTTGAGCTTGGCGGTGGACGCCCCGCGGACGTAGGCCTGCTGGCCGGTGAACGGGTCGAGGACCCGTGAGCACTCCTGGTAGGAGGTGAACTGCGTGCTGAACGGGGCGCGCGGTACGCCAGTGACCCGAACCTGGCCGAAGTAGGTCGGGCACGGCGTCCTCGCCGGCGCGGCGGCCCTGGGCGCCGGGTCGGCGTCGCGGCTGGAGAACGCGACCGTCGACCCGACGGTCGACCGGTCGCTGACGAACGCGGTGGCGGGGCGCAGCCCGCTGATCCCGCCGACGAGGCCGACGAACCTGCTCGGCACCCTCAACGGGGTGACGGCCGAGGGGCTGACGTTCCCGGCGGCCGATCGGACGTTCGCGATCCGGGTGGAGAACGCCGCGGCCACGTCACCGGAACTGCCAGCGGCCACCACGATCTGGGAGCCGATGACCTGCTCGACCTCGATGTGCCGGGACACCAGCCAGGTGCGCAGGGACGCGACCTGCTCGGGCCGCGGCCCGAATCGCGCCTGGAACTGGTCTTCGGACAGGAATCTTCCCGCCACGGCACTGCCGGGGGTCGACACCGCCGTCGCATAGGCCTCGGCCGCCGCGCCGTCCCGCAGGTTCAGGTTGATCCGGAAGGACACCCGCTCCGAGGAGGCGGCGGAGGACACGAAGGACAGGTCGCGGCCCAGCGTCGCGGCCCCCAGGACAGTCGCGGTCGGGGCGGGAGCGGATGTGGCGAGAGCGGGCGCGACGCCGACGGCGAGTGCGGCGACCCCCCCGGTGATGGCACCGATCGTTCGGCGTCGGGACACGGTGGCGGACCTCCGTACGGGGGCCGGCAGTTCCCGACGTGGTGCCGTCGCTGCTGACCGCTTCGGGCCGCGATCTGACGCGGCTGGGCGGGGTCAGTCAACGATCACCTGAGAAAGCTGTCAAGCGTGACGCTACGATCACGGCCGATCACGGCGTGTCGCACGCAGGTGGCTTCGCGGTCCAGCGGCAGGCACGCTGAACGGCTACGTTGCCGCACTCCCTGGACCCGTCGGCCGGCGCGCCGGCTGTGCTGGAGCCGGGTGAGTGAGGGCCGGGTGGGTGAGGGCCGGGTGGGCGGAGGCCGGGTGGGCGGAGGCCGGGACGCCGAGCAGGGCGTCCAGCACGTCCGCGGCCAACGCCGGACCGGAGGCGTCGTCGGCGGCCGACGGGGTGACCGAGGAGCCGGCCGATGCCCAGGCATCGACCGCGGCGAGTGCGCCCGGAGTGTCCAGGTCGTCGGCGAGCCGCGCCCGGACCTGGTCCAGCAGCGGACCGGCGGCGGGACCCGACGGGCGCGCCAGGGCCACCCGCCAGGCGGCCAGGCGGGCTTCGGCGGTGCTCAGCAGCTCCGGGGTCCACGGCCGGTCCTGTCGGTGGTGCCCCGCCAACAGGGCCAACCGGATCGCGGCCGGGTCGACGCCGTCGGCGAGCAACCGGGACACGAAGACCAGGTTGCCGCGGGACTTGGACATCTTGTGACCGTCCAGACCGACCAGCCCGCCATGGACGTAGGTGTCGGCGAACGGTGCCCCGGTCAGCACCCTCGCCTGGGCGGCACACATCTCGTGGTGGGGGAACACCAGGTCCGAGCCACCACCCTGGACGTCGACGGACGGCTGCCCCACGCCTGCTCCCGGCAGCCGGTCCAGGGAGATCGCCGTGCACTCGAGGTGCCATCCCGGCCGGCCCCGGCCGAACGGGGAATCCCAGGCGGGCTCCCCGGGCCGCTGCGCCCGCCAGACCAGCGGGTCCAGCGGGTCCTTCTTGCCCGGGCGGTCCGGGTCGCCGCCGTTCTGCGCGGACAGTCGGCGCATCGTCGCGGTGTCCAGGTGGGCGACCTCGCCGAACGCGGCGTCGCTGCCGACGGCGAAGTAGACGTCGCCGTTCAGGTCGTAGGCCGCGCCCGCCGCCAGGAGCCGGGTGATGTCGGCGGTGATGAGCGGGATCGATTCGACAGCGCCGACGAACGCCTCCGGCGGGCGGACCCGCAGCGCGGTCATGTCGGAGCGGAACAGGTCGGTCTCCCGTTCGGCCAGCGCCGCCCAGTCCTCACCGGTCTGACCGGCCCGCTCCAGCAGGGGCTCGTCGACGTCGGTGACGTTCTGCACGAGGCGGACCCGGAACCCCGCGTCGGTCAGGACACGGCCGAGGGTGTCGAACGCCAGGTAGGTCGCGGCATGGCCCAGGTGCGTCGCGTCGTAGGGCGTGATGCCACACACGTAGACGCGCACGTCACCGCCCGCCTCACGCACGAGGGCCGGGACAGGCCGTGACAAGCCGGTCGCGGTGTCGTACAGCAGGGGCCGCGAACCTCTGCCCGGGAGGGTCGGGACTGTGGTGTCGGGCCAGGCGCGCATGCCTGCGACCCTAGAAGGCCGGCCAGGGGATGGCGGACCGCGAGGCGCTCGGCTCGGGGAAGCGGCCGGTCCGCAGCAGCCCGGTGGCGCGGCGACGCGCCGCGGCGACCTCCGCCGGCCGGACCAGGGTGCGGAGCCGGGCCGCCAGCTCCCCGTCGCCGGCCAGGTCCGTGGCGACCCGCTCGAGGGACTCCCGCTCCACCGCGCGCAGCCGTCGGCCCGCGAACCCCCACAGCACCGTGCGCAGTTTCGTCTCGGTGTGAAAGGTCAGGCCGTGGTCGCATCCACGGACGTGGCCGCCGCCCGCGGGGGTCAGGACGTGGCCGCCCTTGCGGTCGGCGTTGTTCGCGACGATGTCCAGCACCGCCATCCGGCGCAGCCCCGGGTCGTCGGCGTGGACCAGCAGCACCTCCTCCCCCGTCGTGTCGTAGGCCTCGAACACCGTCAGGAAACCGCTCGGCACCCGGCCGTTCCCGACCAGGTCGACCGCGTCGGGCCGGTCCGAGGCGGACTCGGCGGTGTGCACCCAGGCCTGCACCATCCCGGGCCCGAACGGACCGTCGCGCAGCAGGGTCGGGGGGACCACCCCCCAGCCGAACGCCTCGCTGAGCAGGTGGGTCGCCACCTCGCGGCCCGCGAGAGTCCCGTCCGGGAAGTCCCACAGCGGTCGCTCGCCGCGGACGGGCTTGTAGACGCAGCTGACCTCGACCCGGTCCCCCCCGCCGCCCCTGTCGATCACCGAGGCCGTGCACAGGAAGGTCGCATTGGACGACGCGGTGATGCGCCCGACCAGCTCGAGCTCGCCGTCGGCCAGGATGCGGCGGACCTCGGCATCGTCCAGCCCTGCGTCGCCGCCCGGGTCCGGCTGCAGGTCCCCGGTGCTGTCGGCACCGTCGGTCGCGCTCAGTTGCGGGCCGGCCGGTAGCCGTTGGCCCGCGGGCACAGGTGGCCCGCGGGGTCCAGTGGCCGGCCGCAGAAGGGGCACGGGGGCCGGCCCGCGGACACGACGGCCGCGCACCGCCGGGCGAAGGCCGATGCCGCAGCCGGGTCCAGGCGCACCACGAGCGCGTCGGTGTCCTCCTCCACGGGGTCCAGGGGGTCCAGGTCCGGGGGGTCCGAGGCCGCGGCCTCTCCGGTCTCGGCCTCGACGTCGGCGCGCACCGCCTCGACCTCCGCCTCGAGGTCGGCGAGCTCGTCGTCGGTCGGCCCGTCGACGCTCTGTTCCGGCTGTTCCGCGGCCTGGGTGTCGGGCGCGTCACTGACCGCGTAGGCCTGGATGACGAGACGCTGACCACCGGGCGCGCTCTCCGGCTGCCAGGCCAGCACGAGGGTGCCGACCCGGAAGTCCTCGGTGATGGGGGTGTCCAGCGGCCCGGCGTCGTCGCCGGTGGCCACGGCGACCGCGGCAGCGATGGCAGGACTCGTCTCGGCGGCCTCGGACAGGATCTGCGCGACCCGGCCGGCGAGCACCGCCACCTGCTCCTTCTCCAGCGAGACCGAGGTCACCCGCCGCCCCTCGCGGGCCTGGAGGAAGAAGGTGCGGCCCCCGGGCTCGCCGACAGTGCCGGCCACGAACCGCTCGGGCGGGTCGTACCTGTGGACCATGCGCTGCACGCCACGACCCTAGGCGGCGACCTCCGTGTCGCGTCCACCGAGTGCGACCCGACGGGTCAGCCGGCTCCGCCGCCGACGGCCGCGTCCGCGTCCGCGTCACGGCGCACCGGGCGGCGTCGGCGCTTCTTCGCCGGGACGAGGGCGCCGAGGTCCCCGCCCGTGTCGTTGACCCGCACCGCGAACGGGCGCAGCGGCGTGTACCGCAGCACCGTCACCGAACACGGGTCCACGACGATCCGCTGGAACGTGTCCAGGTGCGCGCCGAGCGCGTCCGCGGTGATCGCCTTGATGACATCACCGTGACTGCAGGCCAGCCAGAACGCGTCCGGCCCGAACTCGGCCTCGACGCGGGCGTCGTGCTCCCGGACCGCAGCGACGGCGCGCGCCTGGGTGTCCCGCAGCGACTCGCCGCCGGGGAAGACCGCCGCCGACGGGTGGCCCTGGACGACCTTCCACATGGGCTCCCGCGCCAGCTCGGACAGGGGGCGGCCCTGCCAGTCGCCGTAGTGGCACTCCCCCAGCCGGTCGTCCACCTCCCGGGCCACCGGTTCCGGCCGGGACGCCAGCAGCGTGTCCACGGTCTCCTGGCAGCGCTGCAACGGGCTGACCACCGCGAGGCTCAGCGGGACGGGCGCGAGCCGGGCCGCGAGGGCGGCGGCCTGGCCGCGACCGGTGTCGTCGATTCCCACGCCAGGCGTCCACCCGGCCAGCACCCCGCTCGCGTTGGCGGTGGTGCGGCCGTGCCGGACGAGAAGAAGAGTCGCCATATGACCTCCGAACCTAGGTGGGGCGTACCGGCGACCCCCAGCACGTCGTCGAGCGGGCACCGCCGGGCGGGTCAGCCGGCGTCGATCACCCGCGTCGCGAGCAGGGTGAGGACCACCAGGCCCAGCGCCACCCGGTAGACCACGAACGGGGTGAACGTGTGGGCGGAGATGTAGCGCAGGAACCAGGCGATCACGGCGTACCCCACGCCGAACCCGACGACCGTCGCCACCGCCGTCGGGACCACCTGAAGCGGGGCGGCCGGCCCACCGAGGTGACGCAGCTCGAACAACCCCGACAGGTACACGGCGGGCAGGGCGAGCAGGAACGCGTACCGGGCCGCCGCCTCGCGTCGGTAGCCCAGGAACAGTCCGGCGGCGATCGTCCCACCGGACCGGCTCACCCCCGGGACCAGTGCCAGCGCCTGGGCCACGCCGTAGCCCACGGCGTGCGCGAGCGTCAGGTCGTCCACGCCACGCCCCGGCTCACGGCCCGCCCGGACCCGGACGGCGGCCCGGCGCCCGGCGTGGCGGTCCGCGACGGCGAGCACCAGCCCGAACAGCACGAGCATCGTGGCGGTCAGCCACAGGTTGCGCACGGTCGACTCGATCCGGTTCCTGAACAGCAGCCCGAGCACCCCGATCGGCACGGACCCGACGATGACGAACCACCCGGTGCGCGCCGCCGGGTCCGAGCGCAGCGAGCGGTCCCGCACGGACCGGGCCCAGGTCCCGACGATGTGGACGATGTCGCGCCGGAAGAAGACGAGCACCGCCGTCTCGGTCCCGAGCTGGGTGATCGCGGTGAACGCCGCCCCCGGGTCGCCCCAGCCGGGGACCAACGCTCCGATGATCCGCAGGTGCGCGCTGGAGGAGACGGGCAGGAACTCGGTCAGACCCTGGACGACCCCGAGGAACACCGCCTCGAACAGGCCGATGGTGTGCTGCACGTCGGGGCCCGAGGTCTCAGGCGTTCACCATCGGCTTGCCGGCACGGCCCCTTGCGCGGGCCCGCTCCTGTGCCGGGAGGATGACCTTGCGGATGCGCACCGAGTCCGGCGTCACCTCGACGCACTCGTCCTCGCGGCAGAACTCCAGGGCCTGCTCGAGGTTGTTGGGGCTGGACGGTGCGAGGCGGACGAGTTCGTCGCTGGACGAGGTCCGCATGTTGGTCAGCTTCTTCTCCCGCGTCGGGTTGACGTCCATGTCGTCGGCCCGGCTGTTCTCCCCGACGATCATCCCCTCGTAGACCTCGATGCCCGGCTCGATGAACAGCGTCCCCCGCTCCTGGAGGCTGAACAGCGCGTAGGCGGTCGTGGGGCCCGGACGGTCCGCGACCATCGAGCCGGTCGGACGCGTCCGGAGCTCCCCCACCCAGGGCTGGTAACTGTCGAACACGTGGTGCAGCAGACCGGTACCGCGGGTCTCGGTGAGGAAGTGGGTCCGGAAACCGATCAGCCCTCGCGCGGGGACCTGGTACTCCAGCCGTGTCCAGCCGGTGCCGTGGTTGACCATCTGCTCCAGCAGCCCGCGCCGCATCCCCAGCAGCTGGCTCACGACGCCCATGTACTCCTCGGGGATGTCGATCGTCAGCTTCTCGAAGGGCTCGTGCAGCTTGCCGTCGACCATCTGGGTGACGACCTGCGGCTTCCCGACGGTCAGTTCGAAGCCCTCGCGGCGCATCTGCTCCACGAGGATCGCCAGCGCCAGTTCACCGCGACCGCGGACCTCCCAGGTGTCGGGCCGCTCGGTCGGGAGCACCTGGACGCTGACGTTGCCGATCAGCTCTGCGTCCAGGCGGCTGCGCAGCAGGCGGGCGGTGACCTTCTTGCCGCTGCGCCCGGCGGTCGGGGCGGTGTTGATGCCCATGGTCATGGAGATGTTGGGCTCGTCGACGGAGATGACCGGCAACGGGCGCGGGTCGTCCAGGTCGGCGAGGGTCTCCCCGATGGTGATGTCCGGGATACCGGCGACCGCGACGATGTCGCCCTGACGCGCCTCGTCCGCGGCGACCCGGGTCAGACCCTCGGTCCGCAGCAGCTCGGTGAGCTTCACCGGCCGCTGGGTCCCGTCCACCCGACACCACATGACCGTCTGGCCCTTGCGCAGGACGCCCTCCCGCACCCGGCACAACGCGAGCCGGCCCAGGTAGGGGGAGGAGTCGAGGTTCGTCACGTGCGCCTGCAGCGGCGCGTCCTCGGTGTAGGTGGGGGCGGGGACCGAGGCCAGCAGGGCAGCGAACAGCGGCTCGAGGTCCTCGCTGTCCGGACTGGTGCCGTTCTCCGGCCGGTTGACGCTGGCACGCCCGGCACGGGCCTGGGCGTAGATGATCGGGAACTCGATCTGCTCCTCGTCGGCGTCGAGGTCCAGGAACAGCTCGTAGGTCTCGTCGACCACCTCCGCGATCCGCGCGTCGGACCTGTCGACCTTGTTGATGACCAGGACGACGGGCAGCCGCTGCTGCAGTGCCTTGCGCAGCACGAAACGGGTCTGGGGAAGCGGGCCCTCGCTGGCGTCCACGAGCAGGACCACGCCGTCGACCATCGACAGCCCCCGCTCGACCTCACCGCCGAAGTCCGCGTGGCCGGGGGTGTCGATGATGTTGATCGTGTAGTGCCGGCCGTCGGGGTCGGTGTAGTCCACCCCGGTGTTCTTCGCGAGGATCGTAATGCCCTTCTCGCGCTCCAGGTCGTTGGAGTCCATGACCCGGGCGTCCTGCTCCGCGGCGTAGGCGCCGGTCTGGCGGAGCATCGCGTCCACGAGGGTCGTCTTGCCGTGGTCGACGTGGGCGATGATGGCGACGTTGCGCAGGTCGGCGCGGGTGCTCACAGGAAGTGCTCCTCGGTGCTGATCGGCTCGACGCGACGCCGTCCGGCCCGCGTACTGGTCCAGCCGTCCGCGGCCGCCTGTCCGAGTTTATCCGCGCGCCACACGCTGGTGGGTGCCCCGCCGGTGGGCTGCCGGTCCGGTTACCGTCCCGGCCGTGGACACCCGATCGGTCGGCAGCAGCGGTCTGGTCGTGTCCACCCTGGGGCTCGGCACGATGACCTGGGGTCGCGAGACAGGCGCCGACGACGCCGCCGGACAGCTGCGGGCCTTCGTCGACGCCGGCGGGACGCTGGTCGAGACCGGCGCCGGGTACGCGGACGGGGACAGCGAGCGGCTGCTCGGTCGCCTGCTCGCCGACGAGGGCCTGGCCGGTGAGCTCGTGCTCGCCACCGGCGCCGGCGCCGGGGACCCCACCGGCCCGCGCCGTGTCGAGCTCGGACGACGTGCCCTGCTCGGGGCCCTCGACGCCTCCCTGGACCGGCTGGGACGCGACCACGTCGACCTGTGGCAGGTGCAGGGCTGGTCCGACGCCGTCCCGTTGGCCGAGACGCTCTCCGCGTGCGAGGCAGCGGTGGCGTCGGGCCGGACCAGGTACGTGGGGCTGGCGGACCACACCTCCTGGCAGACCGCGCTGGCCGTTGCCGGCCTGCGGGACAGCCGGTTCGGTGCCGCGCCGGTGTCGGTCCAGGTGGAGTACTCACTCGTGCGCCGCCACCCGGAGGCGGAGCTGGCGGACGCCGCGGCGCACCTGGGGGTCGGACTGCTGGCGTGGTCGCCGCTCGGACGGGGGGTGCTCACCGGCACGTACCGCTCGGGGGTCCCGGCGACCCGCGCCGACTCCCCGCAGCGTGCCGCGTTCGTCCGAGGCCACGCCGACCCGCGGTCGCGCCGCATCGTGCAGGCGGTCTGCGCTGCGGCGGACGGCCTCGGGGTGGAACCGCTGCAGGTGGCCCTGGCCTGGGTCCGGGACCGGCCCGGTCTCGCGTCGGCGATCGCGGGCGCGCAGACGACCGACGAGTGGGTCTCGGTCCTGGGGTCGACCGCCGTCACCCTCCCGCCGGAGATCACCGCGGCGTTGGACGACGTCTCGGCGCCGGGCTCCTGACTCGCCGGGCCCGCCCGACACCTGCGGCCACGTCGGCCGGCCGCGACGCCTGTCCCGCGGGTCTGGTGGCAGGCTGAGAACTGATGAGCAGTCCGCGTCCCGCCGCAGCCCCGTCCTGGGCCGGCCTGCCCAGGCAGCGCAACCCCGAGGGCCCGGAGTACGAGCTGCGCTCGGTCGTCCTTCCCCGCGGGACCTCGCGCTCGGCGGCCCGGCAGATGCTGGTGGAGCAGGCCGAACGCGAGGGATGGGAGCTGTCGAGACTGGCGCTGTACCGCGACGGCACCCGCCGCGTCACGCTGCGGCGAAAGATCATCCGAGCGCGTCTGACGCTGGAGTTCACCTCACCCTGAGCTGCGCGGCGTCGGGTCAGGCCATGTCGAGGAAGGCGTCCAGCACACCGACCCCGAACTGCAGGGACTCCACCGGCACCCGCTCGTCGACCCCGTGGAACAGCGAGGTGAAGTCCAGGTCCGGTGGGAGCTGCAGCGGAGCGAACCCGTAGGAGGCGATCCCGAGGCGCACGAGAGCCTTCCCGTCCGTGCCGCCGAACATCGTGTAGGGCACGACCCGGGCGGCCGGGTCGGCCTGGACGATCGAGGACTTCATGGCGTCCACGAGCGACCCCGCGAACTCCTGTTCGACGGCGATGTCGCTGTGGACCAGCTCGCGGACGACGCCCGCGGGGAGCAGGGAGTCGACCGTGGCGAGGAACTCCTCCTGCTGTCCGGGAAGAAAGCGTCCGTCCATCACACCGGTCGCCTGGCCCGGTACGACGTTGGCCTTGTAGCCGGCGTCGAGCTGCGTCGGGTTGAGGGTGTTCCGGAGGGTCGCCCCGATCACCCGGGCGGCCGGGCCGAGACGGGAGACCAGTGCCTGCACGGAGTCCTCGTCGGTGAGGTCGACCGGTACGTCGAGAGCACCGGACATCTCCGTGAGCAGTGCTCGCACCGTGGGGGTGAGGGTCATCGGCCACCGGTGGTCGCCCAGGCCGGTCATCGCGCGAGCCAGCTTCGCGACCGCGTTGTCGGGGTTCACCATCGCGCCGTGCCCCGCGGTCCCGGTGGCCCGCAGGCGAATCCAGGCGATCCCCCGCTCGGCGGCCTGCACCAGGTAGAGCCGCAGGTCGTCGGCCACCGTGATCGAGTACCCGCCGACCTCGCTGACGGCCTCCCGGACGCCCTCGAACAGGTCGGGCCGGTGGTCCACGGCCCACCGGGCGCCGAACGTGCTGCCCGCCTCCTCGTCGGCGAAGAACGCCAGCACCAGCGGGCGGGCCGGCTTCCGGCCGGTGCGCACCCGGTCCCGGACGACGGCCAGGACCATCGCGTCCATGTCCTTCATGTCCACCGCACCGCGGCCCCAGACGCACCCGTCCGCGACCTCCCCGGAGAACGGGTCGATCTTCCAGTCGGCCGCGTTGGCGGGCACGACGTCGAGATGTCCGTGCACCAGCAGGGGGTCCCGCGCCGGGTCGGCCCCGTCGACGCGGCACACGACACTCGCCCGGCCGGGCGCCGACTCGAACACCTCCGGTTCGAGGCCGACCTCGGAGAGCAGGCCCGCCACGTACTCGGCGGCCGCCCGCTCACCGGGCCCGGACCCGTCGCCCCGGTTGACACTCGGGATCCGGATGAGGTCGCGGCAGATGGTCACGACCTCATCACGCGGGTCGACCGAGCGGGCGTCGGGGCGGGTACCGGTCATCGGCCCATGCTCGCCCACCCGATCGTGCACTCGGTCCCGGACCCGCAATGGCGCCCGGTGAGTCCCACCGCGACTGTTAGGGTCGGCGGCTGCACGACACCGGTCCGGGTGGCGGAATGGCAGACGCGCTAGCTTGAGGTGCTAGTCCTCAGTGATGGGGGTGGGGGTTCAAGTCCCCCCTCGGACACCCAGGCCCAGGTGAACACTCGGGCGTGAACACTCGAGCCCACCAGCGATCGTGGGCTTCGCCCACGTCGGGGGCCCATGCGCTGCCGGGGCATCGAACCCGGGTACGACCGACTGTGCCCCCGTTCGGGGCATCGGGCACCCCGTCGCCCGTCAGGCCACCCCAATCGGCGACGACGACCCGTGTCGACGTACCGATGTCCACCGGGGCACGCTCGGACCCTCGGGACCCCACGAACACGGGTCGGCCGGTCGGACGGTTCGGACTCTGCGCAGACCGATCGGGGTCGGAGTCGTGATGGAACCGTATCCAGCGGGGATCGAGGGTCCGGCAGCGCTGCGGAGCACAGCCGCCACCGCGATGGGGTCCCGGCAGGCTGCCCCGGACCATCCCACCGCCACCCGCTCGCCGTCGTCGAGAGGTGCCGGGCCTGGCGGGCGCCGCCTGCGTGGACGTGGGGCAGCCGCGCGGCCGGCGCCCTCGGGCCTCCCGCCGCGGGCCACGACCGACCCGGGGCCCGGGCTCCGGGACCGCGTCCTTTCCGCCTCCGCGCGACTCTGACCTGTACGAACTGCGCGGGACACGCACGGCGTGGTCGGCGGTGGACCTGATCTCGGCACCGTCCGACCGTCCGCCGAAGACGCGGCTCGAGCGCGGAACCGGGTCCGGCCCGCGATGCCGACGACCTCGGGTGCGGCCGTCGGCCTGGGGACAACCGGGACGGACAGGACGAGCACAGGTGTGCGTCGGGAAACTCCGGTCATCGCTTCACAGCGACGAGATCCCCGGTAGATCTGGCCGGACCACTGCGCGAGCGTCGCATGAGCTTAACCGGAACGTGATCCAGCCGTCACGCTGACGTTGTCGTCCCGGAGTTTGCGCCAGGTGTGTACCACGCCTCGAACGAGGTCGTTGCACCCGCTTGCCGGAATTGTGCACAGAGGTCGACACCCCGTAGAACTCCCATCGTCGCGGGACCGGCCCCGCCCCGCGCCGAGCCGTGGACCACCCCACCCCCGCACCACAAGGAGACGACATGCTCACTCGACGGCTCTTCATGACAGCGGCTGCGACAGCCACCGGTGTCGCCTTCGGCACTCAGGCGGCCGGTGCGGCGCCCTTGCCCGCGGCACGAGGTGCTCGGAGCCCGGCCACCACCCGCCCGGCACCGTCCGCATCGATCAAGCCGACCCGGGACAACACCGGGGTCCCCCTGGGCTGGACCCCCAAGCGAACCATCTCCAAGGCCAACAGCTACTACGACATCACCCAGGCCGGTGCGGTGTTCGAGGACGTGCTGTTCACGTGCTGCGTGCGGGTGTTCGCGGCCGACGTGACGTTCCGTCGATGCAGTTTCGTGGGGAACGGCGTGCTGAACGCCTATGTCGCCCTCCTGAGCTTCAACCCCGAAGGCGTCCGCAACGCCCTGGTCGAAGACTGCACCATCGCCCCGGCCCAGCCGGACCCCCAGTGGAACGGCATCACCGGCCACGACTTCACGGCTCGCCGGCTGAACATCCGCAACGTCGTCGACGTGTTCGAGATCTACAACACCGCCAACGTCAGCGGCGAGATGAACGTGCTGATCGAGGGCTGCTACGGCGCGGACTTCATGTACGTGTCCGCCAGCAAGAAACCCGCCGGACTCTCCGGCTGGGACGGCTACACCCACAACGACTGGTGCCAGATCCAGGGTGGGTCCAACATCACGCTGCGCTACAACGTCATGGACAGCCGAGCGGGCAGCTACTCCCGCGACGACCTCAGGCTGCTGCCGCCCGGCCGTCAGGTGCTGTCCAACGTGATGATCCTGCCCAACCTCGGCCTCATCAGCGCCGTCGCGATCCACGACAACTGGTGCTATGGCGGAAAGTTCGCCTTCAACCTCAACAACAAGCCCAACAACCAGCTGTCCCCCGGCGGCCGGAGCATCGGGTACATCAGCTACAACAGGTTCGGCCGCGGCCTGGACGGCCCGACGACGCGGACGATCAGCATGCCCGGTGACGTCGTCGCGACGACGGAGGGGAACGTCTACGACCAGGACGGCACCCCGGTGCGCGTGTACCACAACGGCTGACGCACGGAGTCCTGCTCCTGGTGGCAGGGATGGTCCCGGCTGTCGGCGGGCACGGCGCCCCCCGACACACCACCGACCCGCCGGGCGAACGACCCGACGGACCGGTGGTGACCTCACTCACCTGCCTGTCAGCCCCGAGGGGTGCTGGTGCTGTAGTTCTGGCCGCCGCCGGTCGGGCGGCCGCCCGCCGGGCGACCGCGACCGGATGCCGTGGCGCCCCGGCTGTGCGAGGCACTCGCCCGCGGCGCCCCGGTGCGGGACCCACCGGGGCGGGGACCCGCGGGACGGCCGCGTCCCGCACCCCGGTCGGCGGACGGGGGCCGGTCGACCGGTGGCCGTTCGGACACCGGGGGCACGACGGGCGCGGTACCGCTGGCACCGACCTCAAGGACCGCCGGGTGACCCGGCGACACGGTCGTGGTCGTCGCCGTGACCGAGGCCTGACGGTGCATGTCCCGCACCGTCGACATCTCGTCCGGACCCGCGAAGGCGATGACGGTGCCGGTCGCGCCGGCACGGGCCGTGCGGCCCGAGCGGTGCAGGTAGTCCTTGGAGTCCGCGGGCAGGTCGAAGTGGACGACCAGGTCCACGTCGTCCACATGGATGCCGCGGGCCGCGACGTCGGTGGCCACCAGCACCCGGGGGCTGCCGGCGGAGAAGCCCGCCAGTGCGCGCTGGCGCTGGTTCTGGTTGAGGTTGCCGTGGATCGCCGTCGCGTCCGCGCCGCGTTGGTTCAGCTGCTTGGCGAGGCGGTCGGCACCGTGCTTGGTCCGCACGAACATCATCGTGCGGCCCGGGCGGGTGACGATCTGGCCGGCGATCTCGATCTTGTCGTCGCGGGACACCGTGAAGACCTTGTGGTCCATCGACTCGACCGGCGAGGTGGCCGGGGTCACCGCGTGCAGCGCCGGGTCCTGCAGGTACTCCCCGACGAGCTTCTCCACGCCGCGGTCGAGTGTTGCCGAGAACAGCAGGCGTTGGCCGCGCTCCGCGGTCTCCCCGAGGATGCGACGCACCGCCGGGAGGAACCCCAGGTCGGCCATGAAGTCGGCCTCGTCCAGAACCGCGACCCGCACGGCCGACAGGTCCGCCACCTGACGGTCGAGCAGGTCGATCAGACGACCCGGGGTGGCCACGACGATGTCCACGCCACGACGGAAGGCATCGATCTGGCGGCCGTAGGGCGCACCGCCGAAGACGGTGATCGTGCGCAGCCCCAGGGCGCGGGCCAGCGGCTCGAGCACCTCGTTGACCTGTAGGGCGAGCTCACGGGTCGGCACGAGGACCAGGCCGCGGGGGGCGCCGGGGCGCACCTGCGCGGTCTCGTCCTCGACGAGGCGCGTGAGCAGCGGGATCCCGAACGCAAGCGTCTTGCCGGACCCCGTCTGGGCCCGACCCAGGACGTCGCGACCGGCCATGGCGTCGGGCAGGGCGCGGGTCTGGATGGCGAAGGGCTCACGGATCCCGTGACGATCCAGCGCCGTGACGAGGCGGGCCGGGACCCCGAGCTCGGCGAAGCTGCGCTGCGCGGGCGCCGGACGGGCCTGCGCCTCGGCGAGGCCGGCTTCGAGGGCCGACACCCTCGGCGCGGCGGGACGAGCGGGTGCCGAGGAACCCCGGGTGCGACGAACCGGGCCTCCTGACCGGTTCTGGCCGGACGGACGGGGGCTGCCCGGGCGGGGACTCCCCGAATGTCCACCGGAGGTCGGCCGACCCCCCGCTGAGCGCGTGGGTCGGGGCGTGCGGGAACGGCCCTGGTCGGGCTGGGGCATGCGGGAACTCCGTCATCGACAACCGGTCGTCGCCGGCCGGGGACGACCGCCGCACCATCGCGACGGGGAGGTCGACCGCAGGATCGGACCGCACGGGCGACTCGCCCGCGGAGAGAAGCGGTCAGCTGACCGCAACGGTGACTCTAACGCCCGGGGTCGCCGTCTGTTCCCGACGCCACCGCCGGGGGCGTCACCTCCCCACCCCGGGTCCGGCTCCCCACCCCGTGTCCGGGCCGACGGCCCAGCGGCCCGGCGAACCGAGAGCACCTGTCACGGTGGCGCGTCAAGCGCTGCGGCGAGCCCGCTTCGCCGGGGTGCCGTCCGGCGTGTCCCCGGACGTGGCCTTGGGTCCCGTTCTCTTCCGGGCTGCGGCCCGGGGCTTCGGCACCCCGCCCCCACCGTCCCGGCCCGCCGTGTTCTCGCCCATCGTCCCGGCGGACTCCTTCGCCGCCGCCTTCGTGCGCCGCGCGCCCGCAGCCTCCACGGACCGGCGCAGCGCGTCGACGAGGTCCACCACCTGCGCGCCGTTCCGGCCGGTGTCCGCATCGGGTTCGGGACCGGGCTCGACTCCTTGCGCCTTCGCGTCGACCAGCTCCGTCAGGGCCTGGCGGTACTGGTCGGTCTGGTCGGTGAGGTCCAGGTCGCCGGAGAGCGCGTCGATGTAGGACTCGGCCATCGTCAGTTCCTGTGGCCGGACGGCGCTGCCGGCGTCGGTGGCGAAGTCGGGGGTCCGGACCTCGTCGGGCCAGAGCATCGTCTGGAGCACGAGGACCTCGCCCCGGGGGCGCAGTACACCGAGCCGCTCCCGGTTGCGGATGGCGATCTTGACGACAGCGACCCGGCCGCTGGCGACGAGGGCGTCACGCAGCAGGACGTAGGGCTTCCGGTCCTCCGCGGCGGGCTCGGCGAAGTAGCTCTTGCCCAGCGTCACCGGGTCGATCTCGGCCCCGTCGACGAAGCCGATGAGCTCCACTGTCCTGCTGGACGGGATGCGCACCGCGGCGAGGTCCTCATCCGTCAGGACCACCTCGCGGCCGTCCGGGGTCGTGTAGCTCTTGGCGATCTGGGCAAAGGGCACCTCCTCCCCGTCCGCCTCGGCTACCCGGCGGTACCGCACCCGGCTGCCGTCGGAGACGCGGACCTGGTGGAAGCTGAGGTCCCGTTCCTCGGTCGCCGACACGAGGCGGACCGGGATGGACACCAACCCGAAGCTGACAGCCCCCTTCCACACCGTCTGCGCCACTTCCCCACCCCTCGACGAGACGCCGGGCAACCCCGCGGCGGGGACCGCGCGTCGGGCCCCGGAGCACCATTCTGACCAGCAGGGACGCGTGCGTACAGCGCAGACCGCGGCGTGGGTCCCGCGTCCTGTCCGACCGGGGCGGCACGCTGACCGATGTCGAAGAAGGAGGACCCATGTCCCGACACACGATCGTCAGCGTCCGCGGCGCCACCCCGGTGGCCGGTGCGGGCCCCTGGGTGCAGCAGTACGTCGCGGCCGTCCCCGTCACGTGGTGCGCCGCCTGCCGGGAGTGGACCGAGTTCGTCGTCCCGGTCGGGCTTCCCGATGCCGAGCCGGACGAGTTCGCCTGTCTGCACTGCGGGTGGGCCCTGCTGGTGCCCTTCGGCCCCCCGGGGTCTCGGGACCTGCCGGAACCCGGGACCGGCGACCGCGCGGCCTGACCCGGCGGCCCGACGTGCGTGGGTCAGACGCCGGGGGCGCCCGCCCCCGTCGGATCCGTCGTCGCGCCGCTCGGGGTCCTGGTCGCGGCGCCGGCCGCGGCGCCCTCCACCGGTCCAGTAGCCGCCGGTCCACCAGCCGCCGGTCCACCAGCCACCGGTCCAGCAGCCACCGGTCCAGCAGCCACCGTCGAGGTGCCGGTCAGCTGGAGGGCCACGTCGGCAGCCGACACCTCGTCCACCGGTCGAGCGGCCCGGTCGGCGGTGGCCGGCGCTCCCTGGTCGGACGCGCCGCCAGCAGCACCGGGACCAGCACCGGCACCACCTCCGACGCCGATGTGGCCCGCCAGGCCGCCGAGACCCTGCAGGGCCGAGGTGAGCTCACTCGGGATGATCCAGAGCTTGTTCGACTCGCCGCGGGCGATCTGCGGGAGCGTCTGGAGGTACTGGTAGCTGAGCAGCGCCTGGTCCGGGCGACCGTCGTGGATGGCCCTGAACACGGTGCCGATCGCCTCCGCCTCCCCCTGGGCTCGCAGGATCCGGGCCTGCCGGTCGGCCTCCGCGGTCAGGATGACGGCCTGGCGCTCACCCTCCGCCCGGAGCACCGAGCTCTGCTTGGAACCCTCCGCGGACAGGATCTGGGACTGACGCTGGCCCTCCGCGGTGAGGATCGCCGCCCGCTTGTCCCGGTCGGCGCGCATCTGCTTCTCCATCGAGTCCTGGATGGACGCCGGTGGTTCGATGGCCTTGAGCTCGACCCGGTTCACCCGGATCCCCCACCGTCCGGTCGCCTCGTCCAGGGTCCCGCGCAGCGCGTTGTTGATCTCCTCGCGGCTGGTCAGGGTCTGTTCGAGGTCCATCCGTCCCACGACGTCGCGCAGCGTGGTGACCGTCAGCTGCTCGACGCCCTGGATGTAGCTCGCGATCTCGTACGTGGCCGACTTGGGATCGGTGACCTGGAAGTACAGGACGGTGTCGATGGACACCATGAGGTTGTCCGCGGTGATGACCGGCTGCGGCGGGAACGACACGACCTGCTCGCGCAGGTCGATCATCGGGCGGACCTTGTCGACGAACGGGACGACCAGGGCCAGGCCGGGGGTGAGTGTCCGGTTGAAGCGACCCAGTCGCTCGACCACGGCGGCACGGGCCTGCGGGACGATCCGCACGGAGCGCGCGAGCACGATCAACACCACCACCACGGCGACGAGCGCGACGATCAGTTCAGGCATCAGCCGACCTCCCGGGACAGGACGACGGCGGTGGCGCCGTCGATGGACACGACGTCGACGGCCGCGCCGGTGGCGATCGTCCCGTCGGGTTGGTAGTTCCGGGCCGACCAGATCTCACCGGCCAGTTTGACCCGGCCGCCCTCGCCGGTCACCGGCACGGTGACGACGGCCTCACGACCCACCAGGGCGGCGGTGCCGGTCAGGTGGGACGGGCCCGGCTCGAGGTGGCGGACGGCGACCGGTCGAACGGCGACCAGGCCCACCAGGCTGACGGCGACCGCCGCGCCGACGGCGAGCAGGGCCGGTGCGCCCAGGGCCGCGACCGCGGCGCCGCCCAGTGCACCCGAGGCCAGCATCAACAGGACGAGGTCCAGGCTGAGCAGCTCCAGACCGGCCAGCGCCGCGGCGGCGACCAGCCACGCCACCCAGGCGTTCGCGGCCCACCAGTCCATGACCTGCAACCTAGACCGGGGTCCCCACGGCGTCGCAGGTCACGGGCACGCGGGGCCGGCGTGACCCGGCCGGCGCCGGGAAGGTCAGCGGGCGCGCGCCGACCAGCGTCCGTCCACGGTCCCGACCGACAGCGGGAGCCCGAAGGCGTCCCCGAGGACCGCGTCGGTGAGCACTGCTCCCACCGGACCGGCAGCGTGGACGCGGCCGTCGCGCAGGGCCATGGCGTGGGTGACGCCCGGCGGGATCTCCTCCAGGTGGTGGGTGACGAGCACCAGCGTGGGCGCCCGGGGATCCACGACGAGAACTCCCAGGGTGGCCACCAGGTCTTCCCGCGCTCCCAGGTCCAGCCCGGCGGCCGGCTCGTCGAGCAGCAGCAGCTCCGGGTCCGTCATCAGGGCTCGGGCGATCTGGACCTTCTTGCGCTCCCCCTCGCTCAGGGTCGCGTAGGTCCGGCGCACCAGCCCGGCCGCGCCGACCTGGTCCAACACCTCCATCGCACGGACCGCGTCGGCCACCTCGTACCGCTCGCGGGACCGTCCGTAGACCGCCCATGATGCGGTGACGACGATGTCACCGACCGTCTCACCCGGGGGGATGCGGTCGGCCAGGGCCGCGCTGGCCAGGCCGATGCGGGGGCGCAGCTCGAAGACGTCGGTCGCCCCCAGCACCTCCCCCAGCACGGCCGCCATCCCGGACGAGGGGTGCAGCAGCGTCGCGGCGACCGACAGCAGCGTCGTCTTGCCGGCACCGTTGGGTCCGACGACGACCCAGCGCTCGCCCTCGCCGACCGTCCAGTCCACGTCGTCCAACAGCACCGCGCGTCCCCGGCGGACGCCGACCCCGACGAACTCGACGACCGAACCCCGCCCTGGCACGGCGTCAACCTAGGGCACCGGTGTCGATCCGGACCCGGGCCGACCCACACCCGAACGGGCCCCGTGGACCCGCCGCCGTAGGCTCGCCCGGTGAGTCAGACCGCCGCCATTCGCCTGGTGACCTGGGTCAACGCGTGGCTGGCCGGGCAGGTCGCGCTCGATGACCTGGTCGACGGGGTGCGCGGCGGCGACGTCTCCCACACCTTCGCCTTCCCCGAGCCGGCCACCGACCGGACGGTTCCGCCGGCCGGGTGGTCCCTACCACCCGTCCCTGGCGCCGGCCGGGACGGGGCTCGTGGGTCGGACCCGCGCGCGCCCCGGGCCGCCGTCGCCGAGGCACTGCCCATCGCCCTGGCGATGGGTGAACTGCGCCGGCGCGGCGCCACCGGCCTGCACCTGGCACTGCCCGTGGCCGGGGACCCGCTCGGCCTGACCGGTCCTCCCTCGACGACGTCGCTGGCCGTCGACGTCGGTCAGGCGGCGGTCGTCGACGGCGCCGGGATCGCGCTCGTGCCCGAGGTCGTCGGCAGCGGGGTGCAGTGGACGGCCGTGCCCGCTGTCGTCCCGGCTGCCGTCTCCTCCCGCGCCGAGGCCGAACGGGCCATGTCGGAGGAACTGATCGCCGCCGCGCGTGAGCTCGCGGCCCTGGACGTGGCGCGCTGGAACCCCGGTCTGCCCGCGTTGCTCGCCGGTGCCGGTCCGTCCCAGCGGATCGAGGAGCTGCCGCCGGGCCTGGACCCGCGGCGCTCCGGGCTGATCGCCCGGGCCAGCCGCCTGCGCCTCGCGCTGTCCCTCGCGCTCGCCGAGGACGGGGGGGCCCGCACACTGGCGGAGTCCCGGCGCAGACGCGACCTGCTCGAGCCCCTCGAGCGCGCGGTCCGCCGGGCGATCGTCGCCGCCTGCGCCCCGGAGCCCACGTCCACCTGACCGGTGCTGCACCCTGTGACCGTGTCCGCCACCAGGTCGGTGCTGTCCTTCGTCGTCACCGGCCGTGACCGCCCTGGACTGACCGCGCAGCTGTTCGGCGCCGTCGTCGCGGCCGGCACCACGGTCACCGACGTGTCGCAGAACTGTGTCCACGGCCACCTGATGCTCGCCGTCGACCTGGGCCTGGCCGACGGGGTCGTCCGCGCCGAGGTCCTCGCCGCGGTCGGCGCCGTCTGTGCACCGCTCGGTCTGGTCGTCACCACCCCGGACGAGGCGTCCCGCCAGGCGACGGACCCGGACGCGCGCAGTCACGTGACCGTGCTGGCCAGTCCGCTGCACCCGGCGGCGATGGCCGCCGTCGCTGCCCACATCGCGGAGCACGGCAACAACATCGACCGCGTCGTCCGCGTCGCCGCGCACCCGGTCACCGCCGTGGAGCTGGAGGTGTCCGGGCCGGGCCGCGATGCGTTGCGTCGGGACCTGTCCCGTGCAGCCGGCGAGCTGGGGATCGACGTGGCCGTCCAGCCGGCGGGGCTCTACCGGCGCGGCAAGCGGCTCGTGATCATGGATGTCGACTCGACCCTGGTGGTCGAGGAGGCCGTCGAGCTGCTGGCCCGGGCGGCGGGCTGTGAGGACCAGGTCGCCGCGGTCACCGCCGCGGCCATGCGGGGCGACCTGGACTTCGCGGAGTCGCTGCGGGAACGGGTCGCGCTGCTGGCCGGCCTACCGGAGGCCGCGCTGGACGAGGTCCGTTCCCAGCTGCACCTGACTCCCGGCGCCCGGACACTCATCGCCACCCTGCGGCGCCTGGACTACCGCTGCGGGATCGTCTCCGGCGGCTTCACCCAGGTCACCGACCGCCTCGCCGCCGAACTCGGCCTCGACTACGCGCGCGCCAACACCCTCGAGGTGCTGGACGGCGCGCTGACCGGCCGCCTGCTGGGCCCGATCGTCGACCGGCGCGCGAAGGCCGACGCCCTGCGGGAGTTCGCGGCCGACGCAGGGGTCCCGATGAGCCAGACCGTGGCGATCGGCGACGGCGCGAACGACCTGGACATGCTGGCCGCGGCCGGCCTGGGGGTGGCCTTCAACGCCAAGCCGGTCGTCCGGGCCGCCGCCGACGCGAGCGTCTCGGTGCTCCACCTCGACGCCGTCCTGCACCTGCTCGGGATCACCCGGGCCGAGATCGACGAGGTGGAGCGACTGGACCGGGCCGACCCGGACCCGCCGGGGTGAGGCGGCTCAGGCGCCGATGGCGTGCACCCCGCCGTCGACGTGGACGATCTCCCCGGTCGTCGCCGGGAACCAGTCCGAGAGCAGCGCGACGACCGCCCGCGCGGCCGGTTCGGTGTCCGTGACGTCCCAGCCCAGGGGCGCCCGGTCGCCCCAGACCTTCTCCCAGAGCTCGAACCCCGGGATGGACCGGGCCGCGATCGTCCCCAGCGGTCCCGCCGAGACCAGGTTGACGCGGACCCCCTCGGGCCCGAGGTCGCGCGCCAGGTACCGGGCCGTCGCCTCCAGCCCGGCCTTCGCGACCCCCATCCAGTCGTAGGAGGGCCACGCCACCGACGCGTCGAAGTCCAGGCCGACGACCGAGGCACCGGCCGTCCCGAACAGCGGGCGGCACGCGGTGGTCAGCGACTTCAACGAGAACGTCGAGGTGTGCAGCGCGGTCGCCACGTCCTCCCACGGAGTGGCGAGGAACTGCCCGCCGAGGGCACCCTTCGGCGCGAAACCGATGGAGTGCACCACCCCGTCCAGGCCGTCGACGTGCCCGCGCAGCCGGTCGGCCAGGGAGTCCAGCTGAGCGGTGTCGGTGACGTCGAGCTCGAGCACCGGCGGGGGGCTGGGCAGTCGGCGCGCGATCCGCTCGACCAGGGACATCCGCCCGAAACCGGTCAGGACCACCGTCGCGCCCTGTTCCTGGGCGATGCGTGCCGTCGTGAACGCGATGGAGGCGTCGGTCAGGACGCCGGTGACGACGATCCGCTTGCCGTCCAGGATGCCCATGGCGGTCCCCCTTCGTGGGTGGTGCTGGCGGTCGT
>JAABUQ010003084.1_pt1 | contig 31338 bp, 39 predicted proteins | sample 5560001 | NCBI WGS metagenome assembly JAABUQ01 (sample SAMN10711888, study PRJNA513371) | rock metagenome | isolation source: Antarctica rocks | place: Antarctica: Victoria Land, Finger Mt nord | collected 2015-12-18 | reverse complement strand
AACGGTCCCACCACCACCACCACCACCGCCACCCCCACAGGAGCGAAAATGGACTCTGCAGCAGCTGCAGACCGAGCTGAACAGAGTAGCGCCGCTTGTGGGCGGGGATGCCCGGTTCGCGGCATTGCAGGCGGCGGCTACGCTTTGTAGGGTTACGGAGCAGGTGGTTGCTGCTGGGGCGCTTGTGATGTTGAGGGCTGGGGTGGGTGGCAAGGGGGGAAGGGATGAAGGGGAGATGGGGGAGGAGGAGGGATGACGGGGGGGGGTGATTTGGGAGGGGAAAAGGCGGAGGAAGGTGGGGGGTTGGGAAGGGGAGAATGGGTTTTTTGCCCAGGGGTTTAGTTAGTTTTCTTGGGTATTGGCGGGCATTGAAAGCAGGGTGTTTGGAAAGCGGGTTTCTTCCTGGGCATAGCTGTTGTTCCTTTCTCGATATACGGACTGTTGGTCATTTGTGACTTGTTATCTCTTGTGGCGTTTGTGCGTGTGGGTGTTTTATTTGTTTCCTGTTGTGGCTACATTTGGCTTCTCCACACCCTTTACCTAAAGCACTCAACATGATGACGAGGGTTTCCTTGCCCCACCGCTTCATAATCGTCGTATAGGTTTATCCCAGCTCCCCCTTCGCTTTCCAATTGCAATTTTCGATCCAAAGAAATGATGTAAATAGAGATCTGTGGGTCAAACTCTAATGGCCGAGAATTCTTGAACAAATCTTGCTTTGTGGTGGCAACTTCCTGAGAAATCGGCGGCCGCGGGTAGAGGAGTAAGGAAATCGGCGCCCACGGGTAGAGGAGTGAGAAATCAACACTTGAAGTGGCGGAGTGTCAATGTAAACATAAAAATCCCAGCTTCTCCCCCCCAGTTGGCCTTCTGCATCTTCTGCAAATATACTCTCTCACGCATTACTATCTTCCGCAACGTTTCAGCAACATACAATATACTCATGTCTTATACCTGCATCCTTACTTCTTCATCCACCATAGCAGGACCCTCCTACGATGCGCCAAAAACCGTGCCCGTAGGTACGAAACCACCAATTGCATCGCTACGACCAAATAAAATGACCCTGTACTGCCAAAGCAAGTTCCAACAAACCCAATCAGAGCTCCCAACTAACTGTCCCACAGGTAAATCCGCTCCCGCAGAAACGACCCCAGAAGAGAAGCAGCAAGTATGGCAGCTCCTCCAACGCGGAATACTCAAACTGCGATCAAGCGAGAATTCCGCAGAGGAGGAGATCCTGTACCCGTACTCCAGGAAGGAGGTCATCGCAGCCCTGGAGAACCAGGCCCTCGCACGGGGAATGTTCGATCCGGCGCAGCTGGAATGGGAGATCCAGGTTGCTTTCAGGAGCAACGGGATCTGGGAAACAATGGCGGAATTTACGACGCGGGGTGGATTCGTTCTCCCTGGGTGCTCCTGCACTTGGGGAAGGGCCTCTTGGGGAGCCGGCCCCTGGGGAACCGGCTCTTGGTGATCCGACGACTGGAAGATGAGGAGGCTGAGGGGGAGGGTCTTGGCGAGACAAGGGAGGACGGTTTCGATGCGGTGGTGTTGAATTGAGAAACTGGAAGGCGTCTTGCGTGGTGGTTAATGGTGTGGGCGTTCTTGGGGGGTACGGTATGACCGTTGAGCGTGGAGGGTCTTCGGGGAGAACGGGTATGGGATTTGTTATGTTTGACGCGAATTGCACCTACGTTCAACACTGTTTATTGTCTTAAGTATTCGAAACCTCATTAATTGTAACTAGATAAGGCGGCGTCGAGACAGCCAACCGCAGCCGAGAGAAGGAATGTTACCACATTTTTAGTTGTGGCTTTTCTTATGGTTGGGGTCGCCAGGGGTATTCAGCTCTCGCCCCTCTGTTTTGGGATATGACCATTGTTTGTCACACAAGTTTTCCTGTGATATGCCCCGACAAATTGTGTATCTCGTAAGCTGCTGTAATGCTCCAATTCCGATGTGGTAGACTCTTCGAAAAGTTTAGTGAAGTTCGTTGCTCTTGTGAAGCTGGCAATCATAGACCATACCTGTGAATAACAAGTTGTGATTCTATCTCGAGAATCGTTTCTGGTATACACCAAGTTCGACGAATGTGCGGTCACCAATGACCCACATCACACGTTCTCTGACTCCAAGGCCGGAAAGACAAATTTCACGTACAATTCTCAATTCTCACTTTCCGCCGCTTTGGGGTTAGAATGGAGAATTCAGGAGAGAGTCGGCACCCGATATCTCACAGCTCTTCCTACAAGAATGACTCGCTCCCCTCTGTATCCCTTCTCTTGTTTCTTCACCGTGTCGCTGCTTCGACAATCCTGTAACATTATCATACTGATCAAGTAATCTTGTTTAATAAATATATAGACCCTAATAGCAGACACGCTTCAATATAACTTATCTCTCCTCACCCACTACAGCTAGACTTTCGATTACTTACAACTTCGCATCGTAGGGCCTTTCATCTGCACACTTTCCCCGATACCGTTGCTTGAGTAAGATGGACCCACAACAACTTAACCCCTCATCGACATCGGCTGCATCACGACCATCAGATGTTCTATCGTATCCCACTCGGAGTGTCACAGGGCAGGCCTCAATGGATGCACAACTGTCGACGGCTCCAATTGCAGAGCAAGCGAGGCCAATTGTTGACCAGATGGTGCCAGTCACGGACCAGGAGCATATGGAGCAAGATGATTCCGATGTTGCTGCTCTCGCCATTCAACCAGCCAATACCCCCGTCAGCAGTGAGGAGTCTGTTTCAGCAGCATCACAACTCCCAATCTGGGTCATGATAGCCGAGCTCCAGAAATTAGCCCGTCCTGGGATCGTCGACAATCCCATCCAAGATGGGAAACGTGAGCAGACATTCTTGCAACGATACCGGGATGACCACGCTGCCGACTACGTGGAAGACATGCTGGGACAAAGCCAAAGGAGTTCGACAGAGATTCGGGAAGCGGATGCAATACTGTGCGGCATGCAAGGACAGACCATCACGTCACGACTGCAGGGGAAAGACGACGAGGACGACGAGGACGACGAGGATGAGGAAGAGGAAGAGGTACCGGCATACACTCTCTCGTGTCACGGCAAGCATGCGAGGCACATCAGCGCAGATTCGCCGGTGTGGGATATGATCCGAGGTCGAGGTCGCAACACCTTCAAGTCGGATCGCCCTGGGTGGAATGAGTCTGTTTCGGCACCCGCATCTGTCAAACGCCGACGCGATGTTGAGGCGGACCAACTGCAGAGTGGCCCCCCGGCTGCAAAAAAACCACGCCACAGATCCAACTCGCCCAATCGTGTCTTTTTTGACGAAGATATCGAATCCTCCTGTGAAGGGGAGGACTTCTGTAAGTCGGCAGAAGCGCACAAGAGAGAGGTGGCGGAGAAGCGTGCTGCAGCTAGGGTGTTGATGGCCATGACGGGTCAAGCGCCGGAGAATCCTGACGAGGCGGAGATTGACGAGGGCGATGCCGACAAGGAGGCTGCTGAGGATACGGAGGACGATGGCGAAGTGATCGAGGACAAGCAACCAAAGAAGGAGACCGTACGATTTCGCATGCAGGGCAACAAGTGGGTCCGGGTCCCATACTCGAAGGCGAAAGCGATGCAAGCGAAAACCTCGAAAGGCGAGAAAGGCGGTCCGCGGATCCAACGCTGGAAATTGAGTTCGGTCTGAGCGCAGCCGGTGGAAGGAAGCGGGTGACGCGTTGGGTTTCGTTAGACTTGCGCCTCGTCGCGATTTTAGCTCTCATGTTCGACTGCTGATTGTAGTAAGTATCACGTATAGCTCGAACCAACGACAGGTACATGATGTTCGCTGCTTGTCTTTCACTATGAGAGTAGAATGGATGCACTGTCATCTGTGACTGAGATGCAGTGCCACGTACATTAGTCCACCCGTGTTAGTGTGTAGAAGCCGAATTACTACCAAAAGCATCAAAGAAGCAAGACAGACAGAAGAGGAGAGAATGAGAGATAGGTGCTGCAATTGCCGTTGATGCTCTTGTCATGAAATATCTCGATCTTCAAAATGGTCACAAGGCTCGATGGAAAACAGCCTGGGTGTCTTTTCTTTATGCTCCCAAATCAAATCACATTACGAGGGCTCCGCCCAATCTACCTGGTCAGTGATTGGCGACATGTCGTCTTTTGTGTAGCTGATCTTCAGCCGTAACCTCAGCTTGGGCGGTAAAGCCTGCAACATACCCATCAGTGGAATGCTCTGATTGAAGATTTTATAAGAATGACACTCACCCCACTAACAGCACTGACTCTCATCATCTGCACTGCTTCCTCTCCACCGTCTAGTTCTGCTTTGTTGATCGCGTTCAATTGTAACTTTTGGCTCTTCGGAACGGCTGCTTGCAGTCCGACCCCAGAAAATCTGTCGAAGTTACTGGTGTTGTGGAAACGAGCAACGACTTGCGCGACGCCCGCATTACGCTGGACCTGCATTGTTACATTGATATTGTTCTTGCTGTAGGTTTGGTGGGCTTGGCCGCCCGTGTTTGAAGTTTGCTGTGTTTGAGGTGAATCGGAGGAGAGACCGCCAAATAAATCTGCCGAGGCAGATGATGACTGTTGAGGTGGCGGAGAGGAGAGACCGTTGGACTGTGCAGAGAAAAGATCCATTACGTTTTGGTTGGTCTGGGTTGACTGAGTTGCATTAGAAGGTATTGATGGTCCACCACTAAGGATGTCCGCTAAGAGGTCGGCGTTGTTTTGGGTGCCATTCACCGTCGCACTTAGATCTGCCGCTGGCATGTCGGAACCACCCACGAGGTCGAGGAGCATATCCTGTTCGGTCTGTTTTGCAGGTTTCCTAGCCTTCGCAGCTGCCTTCTTTTGCTTTGGCGTTGCTTCGCCGAGGACTCGTTGTTCTTCTCGGATCTCTGGAGGAGGCATACGCTCGAGCACACCTTTTCGAACATCATTGTATGCGAAGAGATTGCTGTATTCCACTGCTCTTTGCTGGATTTCAACGCTAAGATCCGAGGTGCGACTTGACAATATCCTCCGTATTCGATCGATTTGCGATGGATCCTTGAGTCGTGTTGTGAGCTTCATGGCTGATGTTGTGATATACTCCGTGACGATCTGAGTGGCATAGCTACTATCGAGGATGGTTGTGAAGAGATCAACAACGTCGCTTTCTCGAACCTCTTGCACCAGCTCTTCTTCCTCGTATTGGCCTCCACGCAACAACGCATCTCCGTATTCGCCAATAACCCATGTCCCAGCTAAGGTCAAGCCCTCTTGTGTGATGTCGTCCTTGAGCCCAGCGTAAAGTTTCTGCACCGAGTACGTCTGTAGATCCGGCGTCGTAGCGATCAATCTTACAAATGATGAAAGGATCTGCTCCTTGACATAATTACCCGCCAGTTTCAGGACGCGCAACATTGTGTCGACGTGCCATCTCTTATTCGGAGCGAACCGATCAGCTGCGACACCTATCTGACTCGTCATGATTGGCTTGAATTCATTATCGGCCACCTCCAGGAAGGCAAGGAGTTCTCGAATCAAGACTCGAACATTACTCTCGTTAATTAGAGTAAAGCTCAGATCCAGTGCTCGTCTTCGAATACTAATGTCTGGGTCTCGAAGACACTCGAGGATTGTATTTCGGTGCCGTTGCACGGCATTTGGCTCGACAGCCACCACTTTGATCAATGTATTTAGTGCCACGTATCGGATGTTGTTATCCTTGTTTGTCAAGAATTTTCCAAGTATGTTGACACCTAGCACCCGAAGCCCCGAGTCCGCTTCGATTTCGAGGATAGTAAGCACAGACTCGTAGAGTATTGAGTTGCCGACATTCTTTGCTGACTCCGTGTTTGTGGCTACCTGTGCCAATATGTCGTTAATCTGCTCACTGGTCCGGGCGTCCCCCCTTCCAAGCACTCTCAGTAAATGCAGAATCTTGACCTGTAAGAAGGGGTCTGTAATGCCGTTGACATCATGTTCTGGCGCGTAGCCCGAGCTGGCCAGGCCTTTCAAAGTTCTTACCAGACCACCGGTGAGCGGTCTGAACATTTCCACAATTCCCTCTTCACCGCCTTCTGCGTCATCCGCCTCACACATGCTTGTAACGAGGGTGAGACCACAAATGAGTACGCCATGATTCCGATCCGATAGAAGCAGCTTGGCTTTCTCGACAAAGTGCTCTTGAAGATCTGGGACTTTCCGGCATATTCTCATGGCACAAATGGCAGCTTTTCTGCGTGTGTAGGGATTGGCTGTGGCCAGAAGACCTTCGATCTGCTGGAAGAGGTCCCTTGACATTTCGACGGAGGCGATATTCCCGAGAGTGCAAAGAGCAAGGCCGACGACATACTGATTCGAATGGTTGAGATCACTGCAGGGAAAATCAGTAGCTGAAATGCAAGGACCACCAAAGACATACTTTTGCAACGAATTTGTCACTAATGTCAAGACTTCCTGGTTCTCGTCCAACAAAAGCATCGTTCCCAGGTACCCCAATCTCTTGTCCGCGAAACGCGGGGATGCCAGAAGCTTCAGACATTCTATCTGACCGAAATGAGTTCGCTCCCCCAATGTAAAAAGATAAAGCAGCTTTGCAACATTGTTCCTCCTACGTAAATTTCAGCTCGGGTCTTTTCTCAGCTGGAACCAGTGCCCACCGGGTATTGTGATCTCCGCTCTCCTCTCTGAAGCTCGCTCTTATGGCAGCGCTCTCCTTCTGTACGACCGACCGTTCATCGGCAATGGTCTTCGAAGCTCGCACATTGCGAATGAATTGCTTTACTAGCTTGACATTCAGTAAAGGCCTGACGTACAGGGTAGCTTGTCGACTTACACGAGCTCATGACGACTCAAAAGCTCACTCGTTTGCCAGCCTAAGTGTATGGCAGGGGTGTAGGGGCCTCGTATAGGGAGTCATGACATCGGAAGGGAAATCATTTCACTGTAGAAGAAAGTCTACAGATGGAGAGCTTGCGGTCTCGTTCAAGAACATTCAGCCTTACCACCGGCTTTATCGGAGTGGCTGTACCTACGTACTGCGTATTTGCGAATAATGGAGAATGTAGGTAATTAGGTAGCATCTTTTCAAATCGCATCCATGAAAGCAGGATTCCCATTGACGCGCCAGCTAAAGCCAAGTTGTCACTTACCACTGCTTGCACAAGAGAGTCCCATCCCTTGTATGAATTATTCCGACGCCCAAAACCGCCCATCCCTCTTTCAATACAATGTCAGCAACTTCGACTTTCGCCCAGGCTGCAGTAAACAGCTAAATCACTCTCCTTCCTAGATGACCTTTCTCTCTACCTGAGGCTCAGCCAACGCCCACAATATGGATTCTGCTATCTCTTCGTCGGTACCAAACGGCGGACATGATCATATCATACGTCCTCGTCCCGTCAAGCCGGGCAATCCTATGGTGCTTCGAGCCCAATCCAACGATGGAATCTTGAAGCCACTAGCAAATCATGAACAGCAGGCTTCCGGACTTTCTAGGTACGGGATACCTTGATGGACGGTGATACATTTGCTGACCTTATTACAGCGGACGGTCAACCCCCCTCCCACCAGACGCGCCTCCATCGGCCCAGTCCATATCTTCTGCTCGAAAGCAAGTGAGAGCGCAGCAGAAACATCGAATGTTCCCCACCATCGATTATGCAGCTCGTGTCTCACATTTCGACCCGAGGAGCGATTACCGAGACTTTAGAGGATTCTTCGTGTTGTTCTGGATTGGGTTGGCAATTATGGTGTTTACTACTACGTTGAGAAACATCAAGGATACCGGCTATCCCCTGAGGCATCAGATGTGGGACCTCATGACCGCAAAGACATGGCAATTGGGCTTGAGCGACGGTGCGATGGTTGCCAGCACTGCCCTCAGTGTTCCGCTTCAGCAGGTATTTCGAAGAAGCCGGGGATGGCTTAGATGGGCAAATGCTGGGATAGTGATTCACACCATCTTTCAAATCGCTTGGCTGATTCTCTGGGTGAAGTAAGATCACCAAGCGAGTCTAGCAGCGAACTACGGCTAATTGGTACAGCTGGCCCTTCATGTTGTGTTGGACGTGGACCGCTCAAGTCTTCTTCACCCTACATACTCTGGCCCTTTTCATGAAGATGCATTCATATGCCTATTACAACGGACACCTGAGTAACACTGAGCATCGACTCTCAGCTCTCGATCACCCGGAGAATGCTTCGACGGCAGCGGCTATTCGGTATCCAAGTTCGTCGACCCAGCTTAATGAATTGGACGCCGCGGCGGAAAAGCAGAAGAATGACGACAAAGAAGAAACGCTTGCACAACTGCGAGAAGATCTCGCTCTCGAGTTGATATCTCCGCTTGGTCAAGTGACTTATCCACAGAATTTGACCATGATGAATTACGTCGACTACATCCTGTGCCCAACTTTGTGTTACGAACTAGAATATCCAAGGTCAGCAGGCAGGAATTGGATGGAGCTCTTTTGGAAAACTCTCGCTGTCTTCGGCTGCATTTTCCTCCTGACCATAACGAGCGAGGAATTCATTGTACCTGTGCTCAACGATGCCGCTTTACGCCTTCAAGGAATCAGCAGCTGGTCAGAAATGGGACTCATCCTAGCCGAGAGCATCAGCGAGCTGTTGTTCCCATTCATGGTGACATTCCTCCTGGTTTTTCTGGTCATCTTCGAATATGTGTTGGGTGCATTTGCAGAGATCACTTGCTTTGCAGACCGACACTTCTACTCGGATTGGTGGAACTCGTGTGACTGGCTTGAGTTTTCTCGCGAGTGGAATGTCCCCGTGCATCACTTCCTCCGTCGACATGTCTATGGAGCCTGTCGACCGTACGTCTCCCGCAATACAGCCACTTTGATTACGTTTCTCGTCAGCGCTGTCGGGCACGAGCTTGTCATGGGATGCATCACCAAGAAATTACGAGGTTACGGCTTTATTGCACAAATGATGCAATTACCTATAGTGGCGATTCAAAGGACTAAAGTGGTACGCAGTCGAAAGCTGTTCAACGTAGGTTTCTCTCCCTCCAGCATGGACTAGATTGGCATATCAACCTGTTTACCTTTTGTTAGAATGTACTTTTCTGGATCTCCATGATCCTCGGGCTGGCCATGGTAAGATGATGCGCTGATTCTGTGCTGCTCAAGCTAACTCTCTCCCCAGATGTGCGCACTGTATGTCCTTGTATAGTAGAATTCAATCGTTGAAGACAAGCTGGAGGCTCTCGATTTGCATAGCACTGGTTGGGATTGGACTTGGAATGGATGGCGTACTCTTCTTTGATACCCATCAAGACTCTCATTGGCCGAGACTTTCGAATAGAATGTAAAAATACCTACAGCCTGATTGCCATCACGCCCCTTTCTAATTTTCTTGCTAAGAGAAACCGCACAAGCAACAGTAGATAAATAATGACACCGGGTTTTATGTGACCATCACCTTCCAGAAGCAGCTGAAGGATTCGAAAAAAAAAGGGCGGGTCAGAACTCAGACCACCACCATCTGCCACCTCAACCCATCACCAGCACGCAGAACCACCGCCAACAAAAGACATTTCTCTTCTTTCAAGGTGGCTTCCTCACTCATCACTGACGGCTATACACTGGCTGCATCCCAGATCCAAGCCTTCTACACCTCCCTCCCTCCATCTCTCCGCACCCACATCGCCTCAGCACTCAGCACACTCAACACACTCCAACGCAGCCTTCTCCCCCAAAAGTCCCATCCGCCGGACACCGTTCTCGAAAAAGCAACCTTTTTCGTACACTCCACTCCCCTCGCCACCGTCCTTGCCGTTCTCGGTCCCTTCTTCATCCTTCTCTTTTCCATGTCCGGGTGGTGGCCTACCAGCGGCCGTTACTCTCCCTTCGCAGCCTACGCCCGCAACGGCCCCCCTCGAGTAACCGAAGACGATTACTCCTACCTCGCCGGATCCCCACCTACCCACTCCTCCCCCCAAAATGAAAGCTACGGCTTCCCCTCCTCCCGGCACTCGGAACCCGACCTCGGCCCTGACATCCTAATCCTCAAACACAAAGGCACAACCTACCCCCTGCACTTCCCCGCCTTCTCCATTGCCGAATCCGAACTCCGCGTGCGCGACCTCCGCCGCGCCGCCGCCAAAGAAACCAAATGCGGCGACCCCCGCCGCGTCAAACTCCTCTACAAAGGCCGCCAACTCCGCGACGACGACCTAACCTGCAAACACGAAGGCCTAAAACAGAACTCGGAGCTCATGTGCGTCGTCTCCAGCGACCCCCGCGCCTCCGACTCCGACTCCTCCGCCTCCTCCTCCGCGATCAACGGCTCAACCAGCGGCCCCCGCGTCTCCGTTGACGGCACGATCCTCGACCCCTCGCCCCGCCGCAAACGCAAAGGCCACCGCGGCGGCAGAAGAAAACGCGACAAATCCCCCACCCGAAACCCCGCCTTCCTCTCCGCCTCCAACGGTGCCCCCTTGGGACCATCCCGCTCCCCCTCCCCATCCGCCCAACAACCACCAATACGAAATCCCCAAACCCCCTCCGAGCACCTCGACGCCATCAACCACACCTTCACCACCGCCTTCCTACCCAGGGTGCACGCCTACATGGCCAACCCGCCCAAAGAGCAGAAGGAGCGCGAGATGGAGTATAAGAAGCTGACCGAGGGGATTCTGGCGCAGGTGATTATGAAACTCGATGCAGTGGACACGGAGGGGGATCAGGATGTTAGGGGGAGGAGGAAGGAGTTGGTGCGGAGTACGCAGGCTTGGTTGGGGGAGTTGGATCGGGTGGGGAGGAGGTGAGTGTGGGGTTCTTATGGGGAATGTGTGGGGAGGGGGAGGGAGGAGGGGGGCAAGGGAGGGGTGTGGGAGGATGGATGTTAAGCGCGGGGGGACTCATGTGCTATCTTCAGGGAAGGATTCAATAAAAGATAGTGGGTGCCAGGTATGGAGCGCTCGATTGGCGGCTGGTTTTGGAAAGGTGAAGAATGCGCTTTTCACCTCGGGAGCAGGCTGTTGGGACGTCAAGACGTCAAGGAAAGATTCTTCGTGAACGTATCTGAATACTTGCCATGGCGGTTTCGCGCTTTGGTGTAGTCTTCTGGGGCCGTAGGTAGATCTTTTCTCAACCCCCCATGAGGGAATCAGGACCACTTCTCCCGCAGGGAATGATATATGGCGATATCTAGGAGGAAGACCGACTTTTTCGAGCGATGGTGGATAGCCAGAGGGGGAGCTGTGTCAACTTTTCTTCCCGTGTTTTTGCAATCCGGCCCAATCCCCCAATCCCTATCCCCAATCCCCCATTCCCATCACGCCCTTAAACCACAAACCCCTTCACCCCCTCCACTAGACAATCCCCAGCCGTAGTAACCGCCACCCACGCAGGCGCGAACCTCTTCACCTCATCCAGCGCAGGGATGACCCCGGGCTCATTAGCGTCGCTCCACAAACAGACGACCTCCCCCTTCAAGCTCGCTCTCCCTTCTCCTTCTCTTTCCCTACTGCCATCCTCTTCCTCAGCGCCCTCTACTCCCCCAGAAGAAGAAGAAGTAGACGGTAATGATGAAGAAGAAGAAGAGACAGGCCAAGTAACATCAACAACCCACCCCCTCCCCCACTCCCTCGTCCAAAGCCTCAACTCCCTACTCCCCCCCTCAGGCACCCGCCTGAACCGCTTATCCTGCGCCTCTCTGGGCCCAGAGCCCAGGACGTGGAAATCGCTAATTGGGCTCTGGAAGCGGATTTTGCAGGCGCGGGAGTTGGCGGGGAGGATGTGGAAGCGTGCTTTTGTTTGCCCTGGGGCGGAGGGGAGGAGGGTGGTGGTGTGGTGGAACCAGGTTTCGTGGGGAGCCTCTCTGAAGATTTTGGGGGTGAGGGAGCGGGAGAGGTTGCCGTTGACGGCGGGGACGACGTGCGGGAAGAGGCCGGTCCAGTGGCAGGTGGTTAGGCCTTTAATATTGGTGGCGGGATTGCAGGTTGGTGTCTGGCCTGCGGCGCTGGGGAGGGAGGCGATGGCGCCGAGGAGGTAGGGACCGCCTATGCCGGTTAGGGAGACGTTGTTGGCGCCGGTGTCTAAGTTTACGGTTTGTTGGAAAAAGAGTTTTAAGCGGTTGTTGGACGAGAAGGGAAAGGCGAGGAGGTTGTAGATTAGTGTGCCCATGAAGACGAGGAATAGGAAGAGCGGGATGTGGTATGTGAAGCGGTGAAGGTGGGGGGTCAAGGGGAGGAAGAGGAGGATGGAGAGGATGGCGGTGAAGAGGTAGATTTGCAGGGGGGAATTGCCGTCTGCGGAAAGTTGGTGGATCCCGGAGTTTATCAACAGGGACACTTGGCCGAGGAGGATAAGTGGAATAGGGGCCAGGAGGAGGTGTTCCAGTACCCATAGGGATGAGGGAAGCGAGTGCGACCAGGGTTGCTCGCCGGCATAGATCTTGCGGTTGGGAATGGGGTACGGGGATGGTTCTGCTTGTTGGTGGGGAGTAGAGTAGCGTTTGAATGTTGTACGGGCTGGGCGGCTGCCACGGAGTAGAGAGGTGGATTCGTCAGCAGCATCGTCGCCTTCTTCGATGACGTTTTCGATCAGCGGTTCTTGCTCGTCTGTGGAGGGTACGGAGGAGACGAGAGGCGGCGCGTCGGTGTCATGGCCGAAACCAGGTCGTCTATCGCTGGTCTCATGGCTTTGAAGTTCAGCAGCATAGTCGGATTTGCGTGGCAGACCGAAAAGTTGGAGGGTAGATACAGTTGTTGCCAGGTAGATGCAGGCAAAGTAGAAGAACATCAGGTAGCCGGCACTGGCGGTGTTTTGCTTTTGCTCGAGAATGGTAGCCAGGATGAGGACGATCCAGAATATCAAGAACATCCAAAGAAGTGCATATGTCCTTTGCAGTGCTGTGGGCCTGAAGATGTCGGCTGTGGTCAAGCAACCCCAAGCGACAGCCAGCCAGGTAGAGATCATCATGCTCCATATGGCATATGGACTACTGTAGCTGATGTATGGATTGATGTCGGACACCAGGAAGGCCAGACCGATGACTGCAGCAGAGGCAAGCACGAAGGCAATGGGCCATCGAAATATGCCACGTAGTCCTCGCAGACCTACTGCATCCGACTCCCCAGCGTTGTGGTGGTGCTTAAAGGCACTGAATAGATATAATTTGTCCGTTCTATGGAGAAAGATTCCGATGGCTACCAGGGTGAGAGGGGCGACCACCAGTAATGTGATGCATAATGCGTAGAGAGTATGCAACTGGAAGACAGCGAAGACAGAGCCGAACAAATCGAACCACACGCCGTAGGAGCCTTTTCCGCTCGACACTTGGCCCTTTTTCGCAGCTTTGCCCTTGAACTCATCACTGGTATCTGCGGAAAGGCCTTGCATGACCGCCAAAGCAGAGGAGAGCATATGGTATAACGAAGCCTGATTCGTATGTTTTGTGTCGTCTTCATCAGTGTGATATCGAGCTCTGGGCTCCATGAAGGCGACGTCCAGACCTCTCATCCCTAGAACGCTATTGAAGAAGCTGTAGTCAGTCTCACTTTTGATGAGGCCCATCTTGAAGCCATCAGCGGCCAGAACGCTGCCAAAGGGCTCCTTGGCTTTCTGATAAAACCTTGTGACCTCTGTGTCGGTGCTTCTGAACAATGCAGCTCGTCCACCGGCGCCAGCTCCTTCGAGGTTGAGAAAGGCACGGGGGAATTTTGAAGTAGGATGCTGTGAGAAGGCTCGAGCACCATTCAAATAATCTTCCTCTCCGTTGTTGAAAAGCGCAATTATACCCTTCCGGGGCTGTCGTCCTTCGGAGGAAAAGTACCTAATCAGTTGAAGGATCGTCACCACACCCACCCCATCATCCGTAGCTCCGTAGCCGGTTGATACGCTGTCATAGTGAGCGTTGACAAGGACTCCTCCGGAAGGCTGCTTTCCTGATGACAACCAGTCCCTTGGCTCATCGTCCGAGCCGCGAATGTAGACAATGATGTTGGTTCCCTCGAAGTAGACGCTAGTGTTGTTGGCCGATGGATGTTCGTTGGAGAATGACAGATTGGAGGTCGTATCCGAGAACACTACCACAGGCGCTTCATCTACGAATCCTTTGTCTTGGCCGAGCACAAGAGCCTTGATTCGTTTTAGGAGCCACTCTCTTACCTTGTCATTTCTGTGGCTATTATAAGGATGAAAGCCATTACTGATATCTTGAAGGTCTAGCCATGCTTCTGTTACATTGACGCCGGAAACTCGTTCGGGAGCCTCCGGAACGGTGTGATGTACAACAAGCAGTAGAACGATTAATGCAATATAAACGATTGAGCATATAGTAGTAACAGGGGTAGGTCTAAAAGCAATAGGGTTTCTTAGAAATTTCATGTTTGATTGGTCCGGCGTCAGTAAGGTGGCTGGAGCTGATTGGTGAGGAGGTCTGATCATGGGCCCCTGGACGGAGGCATTGTTTGAAACAAGGTCAACGGTCTGGACATGCTCCAAGCCCAATCTCAAGAGTGTCTGTCTGACAATGGGCTTGCAATCAGAATGCTTAATGAAAGCGACTGGAAAGGCAGGCGTATTGGTATGTCAGTGGAGGTTGGGAACTGGGAAAATTGAATGTCGTTCGGATCCGTTCCGGCGGAAAAGGTTTCTCTTTGCGGGGTTATATGGAAGCCGAACATCTCCATGTAACAAGATTTCTTCCATTAGAACAATCATCAGATGCAGGCTGTTCAAGATGTCATTTTAACATTGCTGGGACTGCTTTATTGTGGTGAATGATCTCTGACAGGAATATTGGCGCAACCGAGACCTTTTAATTTCTCGTCCTCATCTAGTTCAAGGCGCTTCTGGAGAAGTTGAAGTATCTGATCTGTCTCCTATCATGGAGTCCATCCATGTTTCGTTATGGACAAAACATCAAATTCTTCAAAATCCTCTCCACCTCTTAATTCACGAGTTGCCAACGGGGCTCCAACCCCTCCTTTCGCTCTTGCACAGGCATCTCGTGTCTACGTTTCTTATGCCCCTGCTCATAGCCTCTTTCTTGTGTCTCCGACTTTCATTCTTTCCATCTCCGTTTTGTTACTCACCTTTCATCAGGAGATAAGGTTTTTTGCGCCACTTTGTTTTCAGCGCGGCCTGTCTTCGTTGGTCATATCCTCCCAAGACTAGTATGCTCACAGAGAGTGAGGCAGTGATCACCTCTGGAATTACAGGACCTGTAAAGGTCTTCTCTCTGGTATCAGAACACGATTGGGTGCCGGCTAGTTTAAAGTATAGAGGGATGTGACAGACCGCGTTGTTCGGCGACAAGGAGAGATATACCATTACCGAGCTTAGGGCTTTTTTACAAGTTGCTGTGAGGTAGTCGTTCTTGAAGAATGCAGGAAAGGTCAAAGCAACCCATCATGAACTTGTTGGACTGATGCAGCCCGTCTAAAATAAGACGAGGCAAGTTTCGTGGGGCGCGAACTTCGTGCGAAGTCTTCAATTGAGCGGTAAGCAGAAACATTTCCAGTGATACTTGGCATGAAATTGCTGAGCTCAAAGCAGCATCTATGTCTTCTTCCGGTACATCCAACCTTTCGACGACCTGGCTTCTGCATTCTTCAAGCCCAATAATGGCCCTCTCAAACATGGACCGCCGCGAGGAGGTCATGATGTCCTACTTGCTCGATCTGCTATGCTTGTCATTGCTCTGGTCGTCCGGGGAGATCAGGAAGACGTTGTTGTATTCGAAGGTAACATTGTCGAACCATTTGAAATTGTCTACTTCGGTGGGAAAAGGGAAAGAGGGCTTTGAATTGATGGACAGGGCGGACGAGAGCGGCGTTGAGGGAGAGGTTGGCGCGGAGACTTTGGGGCTGAACAAATCTGGAACAGGAGACGTTAGTGTTGTAAAGAGTCAGGATTACACTGGAGACAGTCGAACCAGAAGTTACTGGAGGACCTAGTAATGACGAAGTTCAGGAGACCCTTTTTGGAAAGAAATGCACTCACCTTGACATACCAAGAGAACATTAGTTGACATGGGTGCAAGTAGTTGTCGATTTCGTGCGAAAGGCTCAAAGAAAGAGACACATAGCCCGGTTCTGAAAGAAAATCGCCGAGGGACAAAAATTCATACAGAAATTCCGTGGTACAAGACAAACACAAGAATTGCTGTAGATGTCCTCTTTGGTAGAGGGAACGGCGCCAACCGGTGTATGAGAGTTTAAATTATCAAATCATCAATGGTAGATATTGGAATTGGGACATTGACGTTTTCAATGTCGAATAGTCGAACACTAACAGCAATCTTGATCAACTGCCACTTCATTGTATCGCTTAACCCTTCGTGGCTCGCAATGCAGCCTTCAGAACTGCTGCGTAGGTTAAAATAGGGTGAGACTTTCCGGTTTGCTATGTCTCATTCACGACGCATGATGACTATGAGCTGCTTCGGCTGTAACGTAATGCCAGAGGACTTTGGACTACTTTTCAAGCGATGAATTGCATCATACGCTCGGTGATCACTGATGATTGCTGACAGAGATACGACGAAGAAAGCCATCCCTACCTTATTGTTTCAGCGACGTAGCACATAAATGGAGAGAAGAAGAAATGTTGTAGATTGAGCAAAGAAAGTCTTGGATACTCTGACAGTCTGACTCGCCGATGCATTGCCATTTAGTTCCCGCTGTAAAGTAGCGGTTGGGCGCCGGGGGACTAGGTCGCTCTAAGGAGTACTGTACGAGACTTCGAGTCCCGCGAACGTGGCTTGCTGTAGTCATGCATAAACTAGACCAGTCTACTGCGGTAAGGTCAGGCTAGCCAGCTCACAACACCCTGATATGCCATTGCGAGGATCACAGGATAGGCAAAGAAAGTGGGGGCGTTAGAGAAGGATCCCATACCTACCTACGCGTTATTCGCACCAAAGTCCTAGCTCGTCCTTCTCTAAGCCGGCCCGCTTCTTAGGAGGCCCGGACAGTGAAAATAGCGTGCCCTATCTTCGGGCCCACCGAGTTCCGATATCGAGAAGCGTTGCAAGAATGAATCAATTTCGAGCTAATTCCTCTACTAACAAAATGTATGGAGCCACGTTCATCATGGGTCTGTAGCGTTGCGTTTGTGGGATCGGCGGTATTTCGACGAGTTTCTGGCAATGCGGCTCGGCTGTGCGGTCCACATGGCAAGGACACAGTGTTCGCCCAAGTGCTGGCCGTATATATGTGAGGAATGGATCCATGATTCAGGGGCGGTGATTCTGATCGCATGGCAAAGCATATCACCAATAGTTCACTGCAGTTTCTGAATCCTCTGTAGATTTCAGAACACCTCGATTACACAACAAACAATGATTCCAGCGGCTTCCCCCTTCATTGATGTTGATGGCGTTTTCAACTTCCGTGATATAGGTGGATATGGTCCATCAAAAGACCCGCTGTGTTCAGTCCGACGTTGTTACGTTTTCAGATGTGCCAACCCGGGCAAGGTGACCGCCGTTGGTGCACAGCAAATCCGCGAGCTGGGCATAACGAAAATCTTTGATCTGCGTTCTCCTATCGAGATTGAGCGAACCAAAGACTATGCGCCGATAGCGGAAATTGCTTGTGTTGAGAGGGTTTCGGTGCCTGTGTTCCTCGAAAGCGAGTACCCAGCCCACCAAAGTGTCAAGAATCTCGGGAATTATATCTCTGCACATGGTGCTGTAAGCTTCCAGTTCTACCATTTCAGCTGTCTTCAGCGAATCTAATCATAATGAGAAAAGGGTGCGAAGTCTGTGTATGGAGATATATTGATTGGGGGCAAGACCGCTTTTCGAACAATATTTCTTCACATTCGGGACAAACCCTTCGAAAGCCGTCTTATCCATTGCTCTCTGGGAAAGGATAGGACAGGTGTCGTTACAGCGCTCATTCTTGGTGTAGCGGGCGTCGATGATGTGGATATTATTCGTGAATATCACCTCTCGGTGGAGGGCCTGCAGCCAATGAGACCGTCTGTTACACGTTATTTGTCAGAGAAGTCTGGGCCAGAGTGGACGGACAAGCAGGCATCGAAGCTCTTGGATGTAAGGTACGTGGAATAAGACCATTCAAAAAACTTCTGGTCCTGGACAAGCAACTCACCCTTTTTGTGTAGACTCGAGGCCATGACTCAGGTTCTTGAAATATTGCGGATCAAGTATGGAGGCGTTGAAGCATACTTGAAGACCCAGTGTGATCTGAGTGATCAAGATATCGCTGCTGTGAAGGAGAATCTATTGACCAAGGGGGACGAATCCTCGAGATCTGTTCAAGAGCGCCTTGATCATCCTTCTATAGAAGCGAAATAAATCTAAGGCTAGGGGATTACTTGATCATTATATAAGGACCTATAAGGTGATTGTGATCTGGTTGGCAGTGGACAAGATGATACACGGACAGAGGCACCAGAGGGGACTTTCGATACAGAAATTTCACCCGGAGAATACCCTGCACTAGAGAAAATGCAACCCGAGGAATCCGAGCGAGGAGCATCTTTATCCACTCATCACTTGTGAATGTCGATATATAGCATCATGAGATTTAAAGTCTAGTCTAGACATTATCCCAGTTGCTGCTCATCCCTCTCTACCACACTTCTTACAACACTCTTGCACCTACTACCCCAGAAACCCGCCTTATCACTTTCCATTAGGAGCGGCACCGGCCTTCTGGAGTCTTTGTTGCTGACAAGATCCAGTACATTGAAATTACAGGCCGTGGAGGTGTCGAAAGACATTGATTTATATCTACCAGACGAGGTCTTAAACATAGTCGATTGGACAGGGGGCTTGTGTGATGCTGCAGGCGATGCTACCATGTGGTTGTTCGTCTACCTTCGTTTCAACGAGCTGATGGGCAGGTATCTCAAGGCTTTGGGGAAAGGGGCCGTGCAGAGTATTATCTGCCTTAATTCCAAAGCTGATCATGAGGATCTTGATGCCCTGATGCAGCATTATGCGTGGGAAAAGGAGATTATCACAGAAAGCGGTTTTGCGGATTATGAAATGTTGATTCATTGGCAGAAGCATCAGAGTATCTCCAAGCATCCTGTCGATACTACAAATGAGACACATGAGCGCCATGGAACCCAAATGGAACCACACTCTCCATTTCCGCCCGTCCAATCTCTGTGAATGACTTTGCATCCATCACAAGCAGGTGGCTCTTCCCCTGTGTTCCGTCAAGCACCACGCTAAGGCAGACTCCATCGTCTTCATCTATCCCATTAGGATCGGGAATGAAGATGGGCTCGCCAGGAGAATGCGCATGGATAATGCGGGCAACTGACTCCTTTGTGTGCGTGTCGAGCTTCATAATCCCGTCGACGAAGGTCGAATTGCCTCGGTCACACACGCCGAAAATGTAGCGGCTGGGCTTGGTGGCGTATCTTGGATTGAAAGTCGGGAGCTCAGGGCTATCAGCGCTCGGCACATCGAAGACAACCTCAACCTACGCTAGCTTACTTATCAGGGGTATAGTAGATATACCAACACCACTGAGCTTGAAGCGCTTGAGTGAGGCTCGGGCGCGACCTTTGTTATCCCCACAATAATCCAGAGCTTTTGGCGAGGTGCCTTTTAGATTGTGGTAATAGAAGCGTTTGAGCACTTCAAGATTCTCGTACACTGGGACGTCTGCAAAGATGTCGAACTTTCCAGGCTCTGTCTCTGAGGGCTGATCCCAGGCATTGACCGGATTGGAAGCAAACATGGGATCGGACTCGAACATCCCTACAACGCCTTCATCGCCCACACGGTCAACCACAACCCAGACGTTCTTCCTTTTAAGGTCAAATTCCATCACTTCGAGCATATTCTTGGTCCAAAGGACCGTGGCGCCGCCCAGGCCGTAGTACGCATCGAAGATGCAGAGTACAACGTATTTCCCAGTCAACAAGAAGGAGTGTATGTAGGCTCCTGAGATGTTGCTGCCAGACATAGTCGCCAGGATCTCTGTTTTCCCTGTTTTGGCGGAGACACGGAAGACTCGATAAACTGCTTGGCGGCCAATTTCCAGGTTGTAATTATACCAATCGCCAGTCACCGGATCTGTTCGTGAGTGTGTAGCTGTAAATGGCCCTTTCAGATCCGGATGAAGTCTTGGGTGACGAGCCACATCGATGGGCTCAAGCGTCGTGGGATTCAGTGACTGCAATATTGCTGAATCTGTCTTCACCCAGACGTTTTCGATGCTGGTCGCCTTGGTCTCTTGCTTCAATTGCCCGCTCTTTCCTGGCATTACCACTTATGGTTTTATTGTCACAGCGGCATTGACGCCCTCAACCCATTTGCTTGCCTGGCTACCCATGGCTGCCTGAAAATTGCTCATGACTTTCATGAAAAAGGATTCGCACGGATCTCTGAGTTGACCGAAACTGATATCGCGCATCTGGCCAGTCTTGCGGACCTTCTCAATAAGATCGTTAGAAGCGTGCCGAGAGTTATAAGTCACTTTCGTAACTCTATTCTCTCCATTCACTGGAGACACCAGTACAAATCTATGCGTCTGGGCGAATCCATCAAACCAATGCGATACGCTGAAGGTCTTATTCTTGGCCGTGGCGACTTGATGGCCACCATGTCCAGGGCGATACAATACGCCCCTTCGATGCTTCTCAATACTTGTCCCGAATACGGCTATCAGCGAGATTCACGTACGCAGCGTATGCCGGAATATTTCCCGTCAGTTTGAGCTCAATAGGTTCTTTCTCTTCATAGAAAACTTCATACTAGAAGCAGATTAGCAAAACGACTTTCCAAACGTACAGCATTTCACAGCGTCGTTCGGCCAGTCATTGAACGCTTTTGCTAGGCTCTTTACACCGTGTGGTACATCTGCTGCCAGGGCCGATATTTTTCGGGGAAGGGCTGTTGAACAGTAAGTCCGCGAGGTCGAAGTCTTGAAGCAAGAGTAAGGGAAGGTTATTGGCTGGTGGAATTCGAACATCTGATCGACCACTTAGGAAACCATAAAGATGATGAGGAACTCAAAGGGAATGGCCATCATATGTCCAGGAAGCTTTCCATGTACTTGTGAAAGTAGTTACTTACATCACGGCGGGTTCGATTGCCGTCCCGTCGGAGCAACATACTCGGTTCATTGCTCCGAGGTTAGACGTCACGTGACCTAGCCTTACGACGCTACTCATTTTACGCACAATCTCCAATCGCTCCCAGCATTAATCCAAGTAATCAACAATCACGCATCAGCGAGTGAGTCCTTGTGTTTGAGCAGGCTACCTCACCATGTCTACGTTCGAGCCAGTTGTACGTATATCCAAATACCCGACGCTTGCTGTTGCGCTATTCCTAAGAGGAGCTACACTGATATTCCTTTATCACAGGTCGTGATCGATGGCAAGGGGCATCTCCTGGGTCGCTTGGCCAGCACTGTAGCCAAGCAGCTGCTCAATGGCCAGAAGATCGTTGTTGTCCGATGCGAGGCTCTCAACATTTCCGGCGAATTCTTCCGTGCAAAACGTACGTCGCCTGCCCTCCATGAAAGACGATTTTGCCAGTGATGGCAACACAGATGGGCGTGGTGTTAAAGGAGCAAACATCGCTGACTGGAGTATTCTCTACAGTTAAGTACCTGGCTTACCTTCGCAAGATGACTCGCTACAACCCAACTCGAGGGGGTAAGATCTTCTCACCGAACAGAGCTTTCATCACTCCCTGCACCGTTAGACTCCATGCCGACACTTTGACTAATAGGTCCATTCCATTTCCGCGCTCCTTCCCGAATATTCTACAAAACTGTTCGCGGCATGATCCCTCACAAGACCGCCCGTGGTGCTGCCGCAATGGAGCGTCTCAAGGTTTTCGAAGGTGTCCCACCACCGTATGACAAGAAGAAGCGTATGGTCGTACCACAGGCGTTGAGGGTACTGAGACTGAAGCCGGGGAGGAAATACTGCACAGTTGGCCGTCTGAGTCATGAGGTCGGCTGGAAGTACCAGGATGTGGTTGCTAGGTACGTGATATACCGGACTTGTGCTTATGGGTACATTTCGGAATTCACTGACATGATTAATGCAGATTGGAAGAGCGAAGAAAGGTCAAGGGTGCTGCATATTACGAGCGGAAAAAGGCTGCAAGGAGACAACTATCCGAGGCTCAGAAGACCGCGAAGGTGGACGAAGAGACCAAGATGAAGCTTGCCGAGTATGGGTACTAGGCGTCGATTCATCTCTGGGCCTTCATGCCGTAGGGTATTGAGGATGAGATTTACTGTCATGGGCGCTAGGAAGTCCGTGGTGGATCTAGACCAGGGCACTATGCAATGGTCGAGGGGATTCCATGTCTTGAGGGAATTGACACTCTGATTAGCCAAAGCTTCCGGACACCTTTGCGTGTACAATGAAATATTCAAACATTTCCCCAGACTACAACCGAGTGCCTGATCTTGGGTACAGACATAGCCGTATAAGTAGCTTCTCGGCGTAGCGGGGTTCAAGTGTTTACCCCGCGTCATTGCCCTACCATATACGAGTACTTTTCCTTCGAACAATGAACATTTCCTCATAGAGTTGCGAGTATACATGAATTAGGGTTCTCATAATGTAAAGCTTCTCACTGCCTACGAGAATGTCTGGCGCTCAATCACGTCTTTCGAAGCTAGCCTCCCAATTCTTTTCTTCACCATCGACCCCTCGGACCTCGGAATATCAACATCGTCACAACATCCATCAATTTTCCCCTACCTTCTTCCTACCTAGAGCTGCTGCTATAGAGCCAGATGCATGTTCCTCCCCATAACGAGCTTCTCCCCGACACCCTTTCTGACTTAATGGACAGGCGGAAGCAATATATCATGTTACAGCGAATGGCAAAATCCTTCGGCGATCATACCAAGAGGCCGCGGACCGAGCGAGAGGATTAGCATACTATATCAAAAGCCATGGATACAAGAAAGTGGGCATTCTGTGCCCTAATACACCTTCATTTTTGGAATCTATATTTGGCATTGGTGCAGCCGGAGCAGTTAATGTTGGTATGGAACCCTCAGACAATTTGAGATGGGCACTGTAAGCTAACAGGGAAACTCCTGTAGGTGTGAACTATCGACTCAAGCCCGAGGACATCACCTACATCTTCGAGCACGCTGATGTTGAAGCTATCATTGTAGACGCAGAGTTCCTTCCCCTGCTGCATGGCTTTCGAAAAGCAAATCCCAAGATTCCATTGATCGTCGACGCTGACACAGATGCAACGGAAGGGGAGCTCAGTGGTCAATTTGACGAAGCTGTGTTGGAAGGATTGAAGTACGATGCAGAAAGTGGAGCCAAAGGATGGGTAGGGCTCGAGACACAGGTGGGCAATGAAGAGGATGTCATCGCTCTGGCGTACACAAGTGGGACGACCGCAAGACCAAAGGGTGTAGAATATACACATCGAGGAGCTTATGTCGCGGCGTTGGGCAATGTCATCGAGTCTGGGCTCAATTTTCACAACGGGCGATGGTTAGTAAACTCCCGAGCCTTTTCTTCCCTCTTCGTACGTGTATCGAGATCTCGGCAAACCTCTTGTGGGGCATGTCTTTCTCCTGTCTCCTTTGCCCTGAACAGCAAGGCTGACTCTGACATTTATGACAGTCGATACTTGTGGACGCTGCCGATGTTCCACGCTATGGGCTGGACTTTCCCTTGGGCCGTTACAGCTGTCCGGGGCACTCATTATTGCCTACGCAAGGTCGATTACCCGGAGATATGGCGACTGCTGAAGGATGAACATATTACGCACTATAATGCTGCACCAACCGTTAACACTATCCTCTGTGCTGATAAAGAAGCGGCGAGGCTGCCACATCATGTCCAGGTGACAGTCGCCGCCAGTCCTCCGACACCACATCTATTCGAGCAGATGACCCAGTTGAATCTACACCCTGTCCACGTCTATGGTCTGACCGAAACGTATGGACCGATCACGAAAGGATATATTCTGCCCAGCTGGGATCTTCTGCGAAAGCAAGAGAAGTATAAGAAGATGGCAAGACAAGGGCATGGCTTTGTGACCAGCTTGCCTATACGAGTCATCAAAACTGATGTACCAGAGGGCACGATCGTTGACGTGAAGATGGATGGGAAAGAGCTTGGGGAGATTGTCTGCCTTGGCAATATTTGTGCCAAAGGATACTACAAGGACTCTGTGGCAACAAGGAAACTCTTCTCGGGTGGAGTGCTACATACTGGGGATCTGGCCGTGTGGCATGACGATGGAGCCGCGCAGATTCTAGACCGAGCAAAGGATATTATCATAAGCGGCATGACCTTCCGTTGTTCCTGATACCACCCCGTACTAACAACTTTGAGCAGGCGGGGAGAACATCTCCTCAGTGGCCCTCGAGTCCATGCTTGCTACCCATCCTGACATTCTCGAGGCAGCCGTAGTCGCAGTAGCCGACTCGCATTGGGGGGAACGACCAAAAGCCTTCATCACCGTCCAAGCGGGCAAAGAGCTGCGAGGGAAGGATGTTATCGAGTGGGCGAAGCACACCAGTGGGATATCCAAGTTTATGGTGCCCCGAGAGGTCGAGATTGTGCAAGAGCTCCCAAAGACATCTACGGGGAAGTTGAAGAAGAGTGTTCTGCGAGAGTGGGCGAAGGGGGCGGACAGGAAGGTAATCACATAGTGGAAGAAGCACCTCGAAATATATGTATCAGGTTCATCTGTCTTGACTATGTTTGTTGGTTGGATCCTCTTTCGGCTGCGAATTGATGATGCCGTTTCCAACGTGCAGCAAGTGACAGAGGACTTGGTGAGACAATACCTATAGATGGATTACTATCAATAGCACGAGGATTTTTTATCAATCAGTCACATTGACTGCGACTATTTGAGCAGATTTGACTCTTGGTGAGTAGGTAGACAGGGTACAGAGTGTGAGAGTAGATATGGGTCATGTGACAGTCTACTAGCTTTTGATTCGGGCAGGACCTGAAATACCAGTCCTGCCTGAAAGGCAATGATCCCTACAGCTGAGAACTATGAAGCGCCAACATCATTCCTCATTGTCTGTACACTATTCACTTTTCTTAAGCATTCACGCGACTTATTTGTTCAGAAACCTTCACCAGCCTCTTGACAGACAACCTTTGTCGAGACTTGCACCAAGCTTATACGCTTACCCACAAGCAAAGTCACTCTTGCCCGACTTTTGCCTGACTGACGACTTCCCTTACAAATCAGTACTCTTGATCACTTATCACCCAAGCACTGTACCTGCTAGGATTCACGGAAAGAGCGTCAAAAACCGATCGAGACAATGCACATAATTCTGAGGAAGACACACTTTCCCCGGCCTTAATAGGTGCATCCGTAACAAGACATCTTATGGTCCTTCCTCACGGAAAGACATACGCACCACTTTTCACAAAAGGTACATCAAAGGAACAAACAGAAAGAACACAACAAACAGATCCCAAGACCCATACAAATCCGACTGAACATTGCCGACCTTCGACACGACACACGTCTATCTGCCTCAACACTGGTCGCACTCTAGCATCCGAGATCCACCTTGCCATTCTTGACCACTACCTCCCCTACATCGCCGAGACATTACAAAGCCTCAGATTCTCTGATAGCGGCACCATGGCACGGTCACGTCAAGCCTCCCGGCAAGATATGTTGGAAGCCAGCACGTCCACTTCGTCTTCGTCAAGCTCACCCGAGCGCGCAGCTTATGAAGATGACACCGATTTCTTCACAGCCCAACGAAATGATTCACAATCTTCCATCGGAGCACTCTCACTGCGGGACATTACCATGTCGCCGTCCTCGGAGCGAGAACGCGAATACCGTGTATCCCCAATAAGCCGTCTTCCCCCTGAGCTGCTGATAGCTATGTTTTCCCGACTCAGCTTAAGTGTCGACCTTCGGAGCTGCATGCTTGTCTCGAAAACATGGGCTCGTAACAGTGCGGAAATGCTGTGGCATCGGCCTCTCTGCAATACATGGCAAAACCTCGCAAACGTGACACAATCCATTCAAATCGCGGAAGGCTACTTTCCGTACAACGCACTTGTGAAGCGCCTGAATTTGTCGAATCTGAATGAGCAGATTAATGATGGATCAGTGCAGCCGTTCATGCAATGCAAGAGGATCGAGCGGCTTACATTGACTGGTTGCACAAGGCTGACTGATTCCGGAGTGTGCAATCTGATATGTGGAAGCAAGAGCATCTTGGCTTTGGATATCACCGGCCTGGATGCTATCACGGACCATACTTTGAAAGCTGTGTCTCAGAACTGCGTTCGTTTGCAGGGATTGAATATCACCGACTGTTCCAAGGTGACCGACGAGTCGCTCGTTGCCGTGGCACAAAATTGCCATTCGTTGAAGCGGGTAAAAATACCCCTTCAGCGTTTGTTGCATCTTCGCTAACATCCCCATAGCTCAAGCTCAACAACTGCACCCTCATCACGGACGAGTCGATCCTAGCCGTCGCACAATATTGCCCATCGATGCTCGAGATAGATCTACACTGTTGCAGACAGGTCAGCAACACTTCGATAACAGCATTGATCCAGCAAGGACGCCAGTTGCGAGAACTCCGCGTTGGTCATTGCCACCTTCTCACAGATCGTGCGTTTCTAGATCTACCGAAGCACTTGACCTTCGAGAGCCTTCGCATTCTTGATCTTACGGCATGCCAGCATCTTCATGACGAAGCTGTGGAGAAGATCATTGAGACTTCGCCTCGACTACGGAATCTTGTCCTTGCGAAATGCAAGGAGATCACAGATCGATCTGTGCTGGCAATCACGAAACTAGGGAAGAACCTGCACTACATTCACCTAGGTCACTGTGCGCATATCACTGATACCGCCGTGGTTCAATTGGTCAAAATGTGCAATAGGATCAGATACATCGACCTGGCATGCTGTTCTCGGCTGACAGATACGAGCGTTAAACAGCTAGCGACTTTGCCAAAGCTTCGGAGAATAGGACTCGTAAAATGCCAGGCTATCACTGACAGGAGTATTCTGGCCTTGGCAAAAGCCAGTACGGTTCCGGAGCCACGATCGAAACCGCCTGCGCAAAGTTTGCTGGAGAGAGTACATCTGAGCTACTGCCTCAGCTTGACGATACATGTGAGCATTCACCTTTGCCGTGAGAGTTCCGGCTAACATACCCAGGGCATCCATCAGCTGTTGAATAATTGTCCGAAGCTTACCCATCTGAGTTTGACCGGAGTCCAAGCATTCTATGCTGAAGCGAATTTGACAGCATTCTGTAGAGAAGCACCACAAGGTACGTGGCACCTGTAGTCTGATTTCGCCCAGTATACTTACATTCGTTCAGAATTTACCGATCACCAGAGAAACGTTTTCTGTGTGTTCTCAGGCGAAGGCGTCAACCGTCTACGCACATATCTGAACGACACCCCTGAGCCTCTCTACGGAGAAGGCACCATGTTCGATGATCGAGAGGCCGACGGTGAGATTGATGCCGATGGCCAAGTTGCGGGCCTGATGCATGCAACAGGGATCAATGATGACGACGATGATATGGATGAAGTCGATGCGGCGGATGGAAGTCAGTATGGCGGAGAAGGAGAAGTGTGATAAAAGAAGTCGAGGCAGGGCCCAACGCCTCTCAACCCGCCACTGAAACACCAAGGCTTCCCATGAAAGCAATGGACCTCAATTTTTAAACTAACAACCTCACCACTACATCAACACGCAGCTCATCCACCACGTGGTCTATGCTGTTCCCCTCCATCCCCGCCACCAAGCACCCTACCGCACGACCTGTTCAAAGTAATCGCCCAACTGATATCTATTCAGATCATGCATGAAACGAAGGGAGAGCATGATTTACGAGACTCGGAGTTGGAGGATCGATAGGCAGAGGAAGAGGAGGGTGGATGAAAAACTGCTTTTCCCCAGCGAGCTGTGTATACCATCTACTATGATTGCATCCATAATAGCATCTCCCGTTGCTCTCGCTCCTGTCTTTCTTTCTTTCAACGACTGTAGCCTAGACAATGCTTTTTTACAGAGCAGAATCCCGGAATGGTAGATTTTCTCGAGGTCCATGTGTGATCGTCTAGCATCACTTGCCCTAAAATTCCTGTATTTTAAATGACGCTAGTGCAAGAATATTCGTCTAAGCAGGGCAGCCCACAAGTTGAAGTTGAATGTGCAATTGACTTGCGCATCCACCACGCTCCCCGACAAAGGGATTCACAATATCATAGAGAGGCAAGATCCTTCATAGGGATCCTGTCGCTCTTCATTCCAATCCTTCCAATCACACTGGTGCGAGAAAATCAAGTGCCTTCGTAGGAAGGCAGGCTGGGCCGGCGTCATGGGTGATGTCAAATCAAAGGTACCTCCCCCAACCTATACATGAACCGGTGCTTTTCTACATATTGGGAAGCCTCGATTTACCTTGTGTGCAAGCGAGAGTGATCACTGGCTGACTCTCAAGCTTTACAGAACCTCTATGACCTCCTGGGTACTCCTACTTCGACCCTACTTATACGACCAGGACTCGACTAATTCATGACAGGCAATGACAGCGACCAGGACTCGGACAAAGAGCCAGCACCCCCTACTAAGATAGCCGACAAACCCGCTGCACGTACAGGTAAACGCGATGCTTCTGGTACAGCGCCCAGTGAGGCTCGTAGTGGAGCTGCCGGTGGTGAGCGTGGAGGACGCAGCCAGCGTCGTGGAGGTGCTTCCGGCAACGATGGAGGTATGTTGGAACCGAATGGACACCTTCGTATTCAAGCAACGCTTTTATTCTTTTTCAATTGAAACGTCTTGAGAGCACCTAGCTAACCCGCTTAAAGCCTTCCGTGACCGTGAAGCCGGCTCAGTGAACAACCGCGGTAAGCCCACAGACGATGGACTCCGTCAGGACCGTCATCCCGACCGCACTGGAGGTGGACGCAACCAAGGTGACCGTGGAGCACGCGGAGAGCGTGGAGGCCGAGGCGGTAGAGCTGGCCGTGGTCACCATGGGGATAGACACACTCGCGGTCCACCCAAGTGAGTTTTCCCTTCCCTTCTTCCTCTCCAGCAGCCTATCCCACCCAGACACTAAAGCTCGGCTTCTAGCGAACATGTCAAACAAGCCGAACAGTCCTGGGGAGCCCCAACCGCCGAATCCGAATGGAACGACGAAAAAGCTGGCGCCGCCATCGCCAAAGCCGACGAAAAAGACGCGACCCCCGCGGAAGCAGCGGCCTGGGACGCCAACCCCCCTCAACCCCTCAAAGACGACGCCCCCCCCGCCGACAATCACGCCAACGGCAGCGGCGCCAAAGCCACGGAGCCCGAGCCCGAGCCAGAAGACAACTCCCGCAGCTACGCAGACTACCTCTCCGACCTCGCAGCCAAGAAAGTAGCCCTCGGCAGCGGGGTACCCGAAGCGCGCAAACCCAACGAGGGCAGCAAGAGCAAGAAAGAATGGGAAAACGCCAAAGCGGTCACGCACAAGGAAGAAGAGGGCGAATACTTCTCGGGCAAAAAAGACGAAAAGGGCCGCAAGGAGCGCCCGCGCAAAGTCAAGGAAAAAGTCGACGTCGATTTGAGATATGTGGAACCGCAGTCGGGTTCCCGCCCCGGGGGGGGCGAACGTGGCCGCGGTCGTGGGCGAGGCGGCGATCGCGGGGGGTTTAGGGGACGAGGACGCGGTGGAGGTGGGGGGGAGGGGTTTAGAGGAAGAGGCGGAGGCGGAGGCGGGTTCAGGGGGCGAGGCGAGGGTAATGTTAATGTGGCGGATGAGAATGCGTTTCCGAGCCTTGGCGGCTCTTGAACCCTTGCGTGCAAGGGGTCGGTCGATGAGGGTTCCGCTGGTTGGGTTTGGAAGGCTGCGGTATGGTGGTGGTGTTGCCGCGGTGCAAGGCAGTGCTACGAGTACCGGTTGGTCAGTCTTCTACAACGTCCAAGTCACGCTTCCTACCCGCGACCTCAGATTTGGTAGGGAAGGGGGGGGGTGTGGTTCATCTCTCGATCGCCGTCTTCGTCACCCTCCGGCAGGCAGTGGTGGTCAGACTCGCAGGTACGGTACTTAGCAAAAGCGCAAATTCCACTTTTGTTTCCATCTTCCATCTTCCACCTCCCATCTCTTCTTCTCGTTGTGTCTGCACCATATGCCTCGTGATCTCTTCTCCATTTCCGCATTTCCGCGCTCGCTTCCTCCCTTTTCCGCAATCCGCCGCTCGCTTCTCTCTGAGATTGGAAGCTGAGAGCGCTGAGGGGGTCGGCATGGACTTGCACTTGCACTTTTCTTGCTCTATCGCTTCATCTATCATCTATCCACCGTTACCCCCTCCTCCACCTCCTTCGGAAGGGGCTTCACGCTTTTCGATTCCGCGCGTCTTCTTTTGCTGCTTGGTGCTTTGGGAAGGGGGGGTTGGAAGGGATAAAAGCTACGTCTAGCCGGGATAAGAGCACACGAACATAGGAGTGATAGTGCTAGGACGAGAGGGTTCTCGACTTGGGGGGTTGGGGAGAGGAGGATGGCTAGGATTGTGGTTGCTGGTTATGTTCATATTTATAAGCATATCTATATCCTTGTCCACATGTACATCCCCTTCCCCTTCACGAGCAAGGATACTCTCGCCTTGTGCTTGGTGGATGTGGGATCAATGATTTGTCGATAGAGAGCCGTCTGCCTTCCACAGCTGTACTTTACGGACTTAGATCCGCGATCAGTGCTAGAGGCATGTGATCGATGGGATGAATGTACTCGATACATCTGTCGATAAGCCATCTCTCTCCCCAACCCCCCGTCCCACGAACGTAGACCTAGATGCAGCGATCCGACCCCGTCCCGCCACCCGGCCTCGAGAATACCGATGCCGTGGCCTGTTCGAACAGAACGCCGGTCGCTAATGCGCAAAGCCCCGCACCCATTCGCCCCTCCATGCGAGAACCCTCCAAGTCACTTTTCCCCTTTCCGTGGCGCCAACCTAATATACAGCAGCCCCACCGCTTCGCTCACCGCCGCATTGAACTCTCTTGGAAGGTAAACTGCGTCGGGAAATGCATACTAGCCGTCAACCCGAACGGATCGGCGTCGAGCATCGGGTCGTACGGATCGAACGCTGGGCCCATCGTATACGCCTCCGCGCCCACCTGCTGCGGGCCCAACCCCATCGCGTGCGCCGGCATGCCCAGCGGCGGCTGCCCTTGCATGCCCATCGGGATGGCCTGCCCGGGTGGCATCTGTGGGGGTGCGTGGTGGTATTGCTGCTGGGGGTAGGGTCCGGGGCCAGCGGAGTGGTCCGAGGGGGGGTTTTCGTCGTCGAGCATGTTGGCGTGGGCGTCGTATTCCTGTTCTATACTCACAAAATCAACCCAGGACGACAAAGCTCGGGGGGAAGGGGAGGGGGCG
>JAABUQ010003083.1_pt1 | contig 31340 bp, 44 predicted proteins | sample 5560001 | NCBI WGS metagenome assembly JAABUQ01 (sample SAMN10711888, study PRJNA513371) | rock metagenome | isolation source: Antarctica rocks | place: Antarctica: Victoria Land, Finger Mt nord | collected 2015-12-18 | reverse complement strand
CGACCGCAATAACGGAATGCGCCGCACGCCGTCTTTAGCGCGCTCGTCGTCGCGCTCGAGCAGCGAGTAGAAAAAGATCGGCGTTCCACGCTCGCCTTTGCGAACGTTTCCGCCGAGCTGGAGCGCCTGGCGGAACGACACCCATTCGGCGGTCGGGTAACCTCCGATCGTCTGCGTCATCCAGAGCGACGATGTTCGCCCCCCGGTAGGGCCGATGAGTGAAGGCGTTCGCCGGAAGCTGGCTGCCGGACCATGGCCGCACCCACGGTGCACACCCGGCTTCGAGCTGCGCGATGATTTGTTCCGTAACGGCTACGTGTTTATTCGCACTCGCCGAAGCGCCGCGGCGGCGCTCCGCGTTGCTCGAACGCTGCGTTCCCATCGTCTTTCTCCTTGCCGGCTGTGCCGGTGGCGGTGATGATGGGTCCGGTTAAGCCGGAGGCGGATGGCGTCGCAACTGCGGCGCGATGCGCCGAGGCGGGGACCGGAACGCAGCGAGGACCGGATAGCCGCCGGTTGCGATGACGGCCGCTTTCGGCTAGGACTCAGTCGATCAGCAGCGCCACTGGCTCGCCCGCGGACTTACGCGCAGCGGCTTAGTACGGAGGCGTCCCTAACTGCCGACACATTAGATAAGACTACGAGCCGACACGAGCTCACTAGACGTTGAGAACGCGCCGGTTTGCCTTGGGATTTGGCAGCGTGCCATGCTGCTTACGCGCGAGCGCCGTCGTGATGAGGTCCGTGAGCCCCGAGATGCCGTCCGCTCCGACGAAGGTGCTGTTTTGCGCATTCACAACCACGCGCGGCTCGTTCGCGCCCACCGGATTCGTCTTTGCCGCCGCGTTGCTTGCAGCCGCCGCCGCGGCTGCCGCTACCGGACCCGTGCCCGTCTGTAACGCCTGCTGCACGGCCGTTCCGCCCGACATCAGCGCGAGGTTATAGTCGGGCAGCGCCCTCCGCAGCGAATAGGTATTAAACGCGCCGAGGCCGCCCTGGTTCGTCGAGACGTGTGCGGGAAGTGCGCCGCGGTCCGCGCCAAAGATCATAAACCGACGCTGATTGGCTACGCCCGGGTATCGCGGACCGACCAACAGACCGAGCAGCAGATCCACGCGCTCGAGCAGGCCGGATGCACGCAGACCTACGCCGACGACAGCGTCAGCGGCGCGACGACGAGCCGTCCGCAGCTCGACAAGTGCCTCGCCGCGTTGCAGCCCGGGGATACGCTGGTTGTCTGGAAGCTCGATCGCCTCGGCCGTTCTTTGCGGCACCTCATCGACGTAGCCGACACCCTCAAAGAGCGCGGCGTCGCGCTGCGTTCCCTCACCGAGGGTTTCGACACCGGGACATCGGCCGGGAAAATGCTCTATCACGTCCTTGGTGCGGTCGCGCAATTCGAGCGGGACATCATCCAAGAGCGCACCATGCTGGGCATTCAACAGGCTCGCCGTGACGGTATCGCGTTCGGTCCCAAGCCGAAGCTCAAGCCGAGCCAGATCGAAGCCGCGGCGGAAATGCTCGAGACGGGGAAGACGCCGGCGGCCGTTGCTCGCCTCTTCGGCGTCGATCGTACGACCCTATGGCGCGCGGTCCAACGGCGGCAGAGCGCGATCGGCGCATGAGCGACGACGACAAGCCGATGGATTTCGAGGCTTAGACTGGGGCACGGATACAGTCGGCGCGACTAGTACCCAACTGGTTCCGCCGCGCACGTATACCGGTACCCAACTGGTTCCGGCACCGCCTTAAAGGGGGCGGCTAGTCGAGCCGTTTCGGCTTCGCCGCGCCCGCGATCGTCGAGCGGTGCAAGCGTTGCTGCACAGCACGTGGTCCGGCCGAACGCCTTGAATCCACGCGCCGCACTCGACGCAGCGTCGCCACTTCGGGACCGGGATCTTCGCAGTTGGCATATCCTGAACAGTGCCCGGGCATCACATATTCGGACGCCGTGAACGCAGTTAGATATCGTCGGAGTACGCCTCGCGCATGTGCTCGACAAGCGCGGGCCAGTTCTTGGACGCGACGGTTAAGAACTTTTTGTTGGCGTCCTCTCTCTGCAGCGACTTGTCCCATGCGGCAGCGTCGCGGAGGGCACCGACTTGGGACTCGACGAGCTCAGCTAGTTGAAGCGGGTCTAGTGCGTCAAGCTCCCATGATTTCCGTCCGAACCGGACAGCGTAGCCTTGGAACCGCGAATCGGTCTCCTTTGCTGGGTTCTGGGGCAGATTGTGCTTCCGAATCTGGTCCATGTTGAGTGCGATGCGGCGAATCGAAACGGTCGACCCAAACCGTAACAACCGATCCGCAATATCTCGCGTCATGTCGATCCCGCTGGGGTCATGGTCGCCAAAGTGCAAAATGATAGTCTCCTGTCCAGCCGACTCGTAACTCCGTAACCGCTTTGCCGCGACCCACAGCTCGCTTAGCGATACGTAGCCGCGGCAGGCAAACAGCGCAACGTCGAGCGTCGAGCAGATGCGATCGAACACGCCAGAAAGAGCTTCCTTCTCAACCCACACTTCAATGCGCACTTTCTGATGCGCCCACTTGTCCTCAAGGTAACTCGATACGCACGCATTCACTATGTGGTCTGGTGAACTCCAATGAGCGAGCGAAACGAGATTGCGCGTGCGATCCTCAATGGCTTCAAAGTCCACCAGCCGAGCTAACCTAGCGTCTTTTATAATGTCGCCCAGTCGCTTGTACTCGGACTGCTTGTTCGGCAAGAGTTCGCGAGCCACGAACTGATAATACAACTGGCGCAGCGTGAGCACGAAGCCTAGCTCTTGATACTCTTCGATGATCGCGTTTGCGTTCCGAATGACGGCGAGCGACCTCGGGCCGAAGCGGCGCTCTTGATAACAAATCAAGTATACTCTCCAAGCAATCTGGAGTGCCGGCGATCGGAAGACTCCGACCCCACTACATCATCAATTGTATCGGCTTTCAGCGTCGCCGTCGAGGCTGAAATCGTCGTTTCAAATGTGCGTTCTAACAACGTCACTTTGCCGTCGATTATGCCGTACACGAGTTCAACGCGATCGTAACACTGACCACCGAGCGAGGCCATGTTCCGCATCAGGCGGGCACGGTGAACTGCTCGCAGGGTGGCAGGCTGTTGCCGGGGGTCTCAAACTGTTCCAAATGGTCCCCCAAACTGTGAGAAAAGAGTCGGCGCTACATTGCAGGTTCCGTCAGTCGCGTGGCAGCCGACGGCGCTTTGCATAATGGTGACGATCTGCGCGTGGTCAAGAGTCATCGTGCGGGTCAAGGCAGCCGCAACCACTTCAATGATTCGCCAGTTGCGATCGACGAGGTTATCGGTGCGGGTCTGCAGCCACGCGAGCAGCGCGTTTGCCTCCTCGGTGGTCGTCGTCGCGTACATCGCGATCGCGGCCGCAACTTCGTAGTCTTTGGACGCACGGATGCGGTTTAAGCGTCCCACAAGGCGGCGCTCCGCGAGAACGCCCGCAAAGCAGACCATGATCTCACGATGCAAGCGCATTTCCGTGCGCCCGTCGATCACGATCTCCGGCCGAGTCCAACGGGCCGCTGCGGCGAGGACGCGTCCCTGCGTCGTCTCGTCGCCGGTAACGCTTGCAGACTGCGGCTCAATCCCGAGAATTTGAGCCACGACCGCATGTCCGGCCTCGTGGTGCGCTGGCTTGCTAAGATCACGTCCTCGTACAGGGCCAGCCATTACGAACGCCGCCGAAGAGCGCGCGCGATGCGCACGGCTCGCACTGCATTACGGCCGCCGAGACGACGCGCCGTACGCATGAAGAACCATGCACGCAGCCAGTAGGCCAGCCTCACTGCGAGCGCCCTGCCATCGCAGCATCGGCACGAGCTGCCTCTGCTCCCGCCACGATCTCGCCTCGCAGTCTCTTGAGAGCCTCATATATGCCGGGCCGAAGGTCACTGAGCGGATCGTTCATGACGGCGACCGCAATTTCCAATCCGGCCGCTACCGCATACGCTAGACTGACTTCCGACGCTGCGTCATGCAGCGCGGATGGATTGACGATAGCAGCGATCGCGGCGGTCAGCGCGTGCGGCGCGTCTTCGTCGGTTCGCGCCATGTGTTTGATCTCAAGCTGCCGCGTCCAGTGGCCGACGAGCTTTTCGACAACTTCGAGATCTGTAGTTCCCATTACACGCTCGCCTGCGCCGGCGCCGTGATAAAGGCGTCGGGATCAGCTTTTTTTCGTGCTTCGAGAGCGCGATCGTCGCGCACCGATAGAGCACTCCTCTCGAGGTGACCTCGTAGCGTCTGCAACGCGCGCATCATGTTCCCAGAAGGATCGCCAAGCGGATCGCTGAGCGCTGCGGCGGCGATGCTGACGCCGCACGCGATAAGGTGTCCGGAAACGTAACTTAGGGTTGCGTCGCGCAACACCGATTCGTCGACAAGGCCGTCGACGGCGGCAGTGGTTGCGCCATGAACATCTTTAACGAACTCGTCGTCGTCCATCAGTTCGCCGTCTATGGCGAGCCGTCGCGTCCAATGCGCGACAAGCTCGTCGAGTGCGTCCGGGTCTATGTGGTTCGAGAATGTGCCGCTGTATCCAGTCGAAATTTGCATAGTGAACTCCATTGCGAGATTGCAAAGAAAAGTAGGTCGCCGGTTACGCAGTGCCGCCGGCATCAGGGCCGTATCCCTCGGTATCACTCGAGCGTCATTCGTTCAGACATTCGTCTTCAGTTTCGCGAGGAGAGTGCTCGCTCGAACACGATGACGGCGAAATCACTCGAGGAGCTCCGCCGAGGCTTAAAAGCCTTGAAGCCTGAGCGCGCAGCTCGTTGATGCCCATGACAACCGAGTCGCTAGTGATCGACACGACGCTAGGTTCACGCGTTCCGCGAGCGCTAGCCCGCCAAGGAGCGTCCGTTGCGGCCGCCGACTGCGGCCCGCGTTCGAGGCGGCGCGCGTGGAGGTCGACGACGTCGCCCACCTAAGCCGTACCGCGCGTAATCTTGTCGCTCGGCGGCGGCCTGAATCTGCTCGGCGGTCGGCTCTCCCGGAATGATCTCGTCGCAGTCGTTGCAGTACAGTCCGCAACAGTTGACGTCGAGCGCAACCGCGGTCTGCAGGCTGATAGGATGTGCGCACACGGCGGTGCTCATGGCGCGACACCCCGCGCGCGATCGGCGATCATGCGGAGATACACCGCAGCCGCGTGCCAGCACGGCGTTCCTCCGCCGTTGCGCCCGGCTTTGCAGTCGCACGCCATCGTCTCGAGGTTGAACACCTGGACGGTGTACCTAGCGCCTTCGCGACCGACGACGGTGAAGCGATCGCCGTCGCGCGGCGTGACGACACTTGCGCCGCCGTTAATCTTGGCGGCCTCTAAGCGACCCTCAACTTTTGCGCGGAACGTCATTCCGCGCCGAGGTGAATTCGGATATACTGGCATCAGGGTGGTCGAGCTCAACTCTCGGTCCTCCTCAAGAGCCTCGCGATGCTTCCAACATCGCGGGGCTCGTTTGTTGTTACCGGCTCATCATATACCGTCTAACAACGTAATGCAACGGGTCAAGTATAAAAACGGTTTAATCGGCCCATTCGGCCCATACGAACGCTGTGCGGACGCGATGCTCTACTCGTCGCCCTTCGCGACGGACTCGACAAGCTCGAGCGCGCTCGACTCACTCTTGCGGAACTCATCCGCTAGTAGCTTCAACCCGGCGCGCACCATCAGCGAAAGGCCGATGCGGCCTGGAATCGTTCGAGACTTCTTCACCTTGTATTCGAGCTCGTTGGCGCGCTCGATGTCGTGTGCCCTTAGGTAGATCGTCTGCATCTTTCCGTCGTTCCCCGTATCCCGTTGCTTCGATTGTACCGTTGCTGTCGAGGCTTTGGTTTTCTGCTTTAGCGCCGGCGTGCGCGTTGGGACGGCCGGGCCAGCGAGAATGTCGCCAGCGTCACCGAGGGCGCTAGACTTTTTGCGAGATGCGGGCACGGTCGAGAACCTCCACGGCAAGGGCGGCATAATCGGCGGCGCCGTTTGAATCGGGCCGGTAGGTGCGGATAGGAACGCGGTGGCCGAAGAGCTCGCGCAGCGCGACGGTCTCGCGAATCATGGTGCGTGTGATGAGCTCAGGAACACGCGCCTGCATCGCCTCAACGACCTCGCGCGCGATCCGCAACCGCATATCATAGCGTGTCGGGACGATACCGAGCACCGGCAACTCGAGGTCTAGCGCGCGCCGCAAACGACCAAGGTTTCCGAGGAGCTGCGCGAGCCCGTCGAGCGCCTCGGGAGCTGCGGCGACCGGAACGAGAATACCCGTCGACGCGACGAGCGCCGCGGCCGTGAGAACGCCCATACTCGGTGGGCAATCGAAGATGAACGTATCGGCCGGGATGTCGCGAAGGCTTCGCGCCAACTCGCGCTCGGCACCGACCTGCGCAGCGAGGCTTCTCTCGGCGATTCGCATCGATTCCGGAACAGACGGCATGAGCCGAACGCCGAACGCCGGCACGTCGAGCAGTGCGTCGGACGCCGGCGACTCGTCGAGTAGAACCTCGGCAGTTCCCCGATCACCGTAGCGGCCGACGGTCCACGTCGTCGCCGTGGCTTGGGGGTCGAGGTCGACGAGTACGACGTCGCGGCCGCGCGCGGCAAGCTCCGCGGCGAGGTTGCACGCCACGTTCGTTTTACCCGTGCCGCCCTTCTGGTTCGCGATCGCGATGGCGAGCCGCGCGACGCTTTTCATTGGGTCGCATAATAGCACAGAAGGCAACGGGACGCACGGGTTATGGTATGATAGGGGAGATAAAGGACTTATGGAGGGCGTCCGTGCCGCAAGTATGGGTGCGAGAAGTTGAGTCGGTTGAGGGCACGGCGCGAACGTCGTCCCTACGAGCCGTCTTCACCATCGAGATCGAAGGCGTCGGCCGAATCGCGAAGTGTCGCTGTCTCGAAGCGAGAAAAGGTGCGTTCGTGACCGGCCCGTCGTACCGAGACTCATACGCTCCTGGCGGGTGGGCGCAACCAGTCAACTTCGAACCGGAGCTTGCCGACACGTTGCTTGCAACGGTGCAAGAGCGACTCGCCCAGGACGCGGCTTCTTGAAGCGTGTCAGTCGCAAGACGCTGCAATGAGTCCACGCAAGACAAGCCGGCCCTCGGAACCGATCGGCCGATCGTCACCGACCCCGCCACCAACCCCGGAGATACAAGCGCGATGGAACCACATCGCGATGCTCATTCGGTCAAAACAGGCTGAGACGCCTTACGAGCGCGCGATTCTGGGCGTCTACCTGTTTGGCGAGTCAGGCGGCCAGATGTATAGCGATGCGGCGCTTGATACGGACGTCGAAACCCTCGAAGGCGACGATGCGGCGATGGTTGTCGCATTAGCGGACCGCTTCTTACAACACGTTGACACAATGCTTGAGGGAATACGGGTCGAAGCGGCGCAGAGCGATCCGACACGACGCGACTTTGCTGGCGCGATCGCCGTTCTCGAAAACGCACGCCGGCGCATTGTCGAGATCGCCACGGAGTTAAGGGCGCGCACCAAGGCAGTCGTCAGCGGCGTGATGTTGCCGATCGGTGCCTTACCACTGATGCTCGGCGGAGCAATGCAAATCACTTTCGAGTCGCTGATCGCAGACGAGAAAGAAAAGGCTTGGAAGGGCTTACGTTCCGCACAACCGCCGTACTACGGCGACCCGCGGGGGACTCACGTTACGATCGGAGATCCGCGGCCTGATGCCGAGCTTCTCACCCCCGAGCAACAGGAAGCCTCTGCAAATACGGTTCTGAGCCTCGACGACGAGCACGCTCAAACATTCGCCTTCCTGATGATGCACTGGATGGTGCAGAACGACGGCCGTGAGGCGCCGCTTCGAGCCCGTGTCCACGTGAACGAACTGCTCGAATTCCGCGAATTGGAGCGCAAAAAGCGCGATTTCAGACCGGAACAAAAACGCGAAGAGCGCGATCGCATCCTTCGCCTCGCGCAGATGTGGATTGTCGTACGCGAAAAGGTCGTTCCCCGGGGGAAGAAACGCGCCACGAAGGACGTCGACGTTCACTCCCGCTTGATTGAGCTGGCGATCGAGACCGAGGCCAACGGCGTCGGCGCGCCAATTCCGCTGTTAACGGGCGGCGTGCCGCCAGCGTCGATCCCGTACGCTTTCCGCTACGAACCAGGCGAGTGGGTGACGAGCTTCCGGGGCAATCCGAATTACGTCGGCACGATCTACCGCAAGGTTCTCAGTTACGATACGCGCCTTCTCGCCGAGCGAATGGCAATGCGGATCGCACTTTACCTGAGTTTCGTTCCGTTGCGCACGGAGCGGACCGTCGAGGATCTCTTTCACGGTGCGCACATTTCCTTGCCGACCGTGCAGCCGAAACGGTCCCGCGACGCGTTTGAGGACGCTCTCGGGCGGCTTCGGGACGATGGCATCATCGCCGATTACGAGTACATCGGCGGCGACCCGCCGCAGAGCGGCAAGGGTTGGAGCCGAGCGTGGCTCGCAGCGAGGCTCCTGGTACACCCAGTTCGCGAAAATGGCGCAATCGGACCGACCTCGACGCTTGCCGAGTGACTGGCTGCCCCCCGCGATGTGTCCGTATTCCACGCTCGGAATCACCCTCAGCCAACGCCTGCCCCCCGCGACCTGTCCGTATCCACGAGGCGGCGCGAGCCAATATCGCCGGGACGATGCCCGCCTGCCCCCCGTGACCCGTCCGTATCCGCGAAAACGTGTGCGCTAAAGTTCGCCAAACGGCTACCCGAGCGAGAGTTACAGATCGGCGAGCGCGGCCATTGGAAACGCGGTCACCGTCTCGAGCGGCCTTCAGGCGGCGATTCCAAGACGAGTGTGGCGGACGATGAGAATCGGCCGGGCGGGCACCTGAATGAGGTCCGCTTCTGAAGCAGGGCAGCCGCGCGTGCAAATCGACTGCGGCCGAGATCAAACAGAAATTGATCGTTAAAAGAAACGAGGGCGATGGTTTGGCTCTCGGCGTTCTGCGGCTGCAAAGACCTAGGTCACTTCGGGGGTCATTCTCTCCTAGCGAGCGGCAAGCAGCGACCAATCCCATACGGGCGTCCGAGGGGGATATTAGGTTGTGAACGCGGTCCCTACTCTACGTTTTTTCATCTCTCATGTAGGGTAGGGGTCGCGCTTCTTCCCTACCCCCCGAACAAACCGGAAGGATCGCGCCCCACTGCCCGCGTCTACACGATCTCGATCGCATCACCTAAGCCTTTGCCTTTCGCTCCGCGGTTGCCACTACGGCGCGTCGCTCGGGGAGGTGCCGACACGTAAAGTAGCTCTACGTCTTTTATAGACACGATTGCCCAATCGTGCACTCGCCTTTCGCTGCGCAGGCATTTATAAGGTCCTGTCGCCTCAAGGTGCAACATGCGATCGCTTCCAGATCGAGGCGACAACCCTAGCTGATCCGCTAACCGAAGCGCGCCCTCGAAGCGAACGATGGCTCGTGGTTGTCTGCTTAGCGTAGTGCTCCGAACGAACAGCTCGACGTTGAACGAGCTATCAGCCCGCGGGTCTAGCAAGACGTTCCGCGTCGGCAATAGCGCGCCAACCTCGTCAGGCAACGTGACGCAGCCCTCGAGGTCGTCGAAGACCGCCTCCCAAAGCTTGTACTGTCGACAATCTCTCGCATCTAGACGCTTCGTAGCGGCGAGCATCCAAGCTTGATGGAGCCCTTCGGTTAGTTCGAGGATCACCAGCGCCATCGCGTTGTCTAGGCGCTCGGCCGCAGTTAGCCCTAGGTCGTCGTCGGCAGAGAGAATGCGCGGCAGCACGTATTTGGTAAGCCGCCGCATTTCTTGTTGCTCATAGGGATGCTCGCTCGGTGCAAACAGCTGAAATAAAAGCTTTTGGATCGAGCGAGGGCGCGCCGCGTCGACTTCATGGTGATACTCAGCAAGCCAGATTTCGACGAGTGCCGGCGTGATCACGTCGTTTGCGATCCGGTAGAACGTCTTTGCACCCGGGGGGCATTGTCCACCAAGCCAGCTTTTAACAGCGCTCGCCGACGCGCTCGGAAGGCGCCTTCGAAAATCTCCCGGCGTCATTCCGATCCATGTTAAGTACCGACGTAGAACAAGGCCGAAGCCGACGTCCTCGCGCGCCATTTTCTCGAGCAGTTCACTGTGTTCGGCCCGGATCGCAGCGACGGGTAAAATGTCCAGACGCGCTTTTTTGTTATTTTTAAAGGCAAAACGCGTTGGTATTGACACCTGGGAAAATGCCATCGATGCTTAGTTCGATGAGCAACCGTCAACTTCCCCAGCCCACGACCAGCAACAAACGACAGCAACGAAACACGTTAGCTCCACCCGTGAAGCCTGACGTTGCGAAAGCAAGTCGCAATGCTGACGTTAATTTAACGATCCCAAGGCTTGCCTACAAAGTTGCGCAAGCGGCGATTGCGCTCGGCATCGACCGCGGCGCAGTGTACGATCTCCTCAACACGGGGCGCATACGGTTTCAGCGCCTAGCCGGCGGCACAATCATCATCCCCCGCTCAGCACTCGACGAGTACTTGAACGACGACGACGCCTAGTTAAATAGCAAAAGCCGCCGGCTCCCATACCGACGGCTTTTACGTACTGGTTCCGACGCCTAAATCGGGACCCCACCCGAGGCACAAATGTTGACTCCAACAACACCGACCCCGCGCGATTGTAGCACGTCATCAGGAATCGCGTCGAGAGCCCTTCGGGCCCGTATCGTTGCTCCGCTCGAACTTGCCGATGACGCCTGTTCGCAATCGATTGGCGGCGCTGCGTGAGTGCAGACGTCTCTCTGGCCCCGAACTTCACCGCATATCGAGACGCCGCAGCGCTGCGGCAATTGCTAGGCCCAGCAATCTATGGGAGGCAGCAGGACAGTGAAGGCGGTTACGGCGGAACAGTGCGGGCTTTAACCGACGAAGATCTGCGCGCCCATTTCGCCGACGAGCGCACAGTCGGACTGTGCGTCATCGTCGGTTACCGGTCTCGCACGTTAGTCATCGACATCGATGACCGGTTTAAGCAGCGGCTGCCGTTGCTTGCGGTGGCGCTTACAAAACGCGGCCTCGAACACGCCTCGATCGCGACGTCTGGATCGGACGCGGGTCGCGGCAAAGTGATCGTGTTCTTCGCCCGGCTTCGATCGCCAGCTGCAGTGCGGCGGCTCGGGCGCGAGCTGCTCGTAGAAGCTAAACAGATCGGCTCGGCATGGGGCATCGAAAGCAGCGGTAGCGTTTCCGTGTTTCCGCTTGCCGGCCAAGGTGGCCTCATACGGATAGGCGGGCGGAATGTCCATCCGCGCCGGGCTGCAGCCGCTGTGGATGCGTTCTTCTCGATTCATGGCGAGCTCAGGCGACTCGAAGATGTGGTTCCGGCCGGGCGGGTGCAGCTGCGTGCTAATCCCGTGCCAATTCCGCCAGCTGCGGTTGGAAAATGGGTTGCGGCGTTACAGCGGCACGGCGTCTCGTACAAGGCCGGATCAAAGGCCGTGTATCTCAAGATTCTACGGCTCGCGCATGAAGCGATCCGCGTGTATGGGACCGAACGCGGCCACCACGTCTTCAGCGATTGGACGCGGGAGGTCTGGAAGCACTCACCTGACCAACACGCGCCTTCGCCGAGCGGTGATAAGCGAGCCGCGCGCTCTTGGGACCGTCGGTGCGCGAACGCTTGGAAACACGCCGCTGACCACATTGTCTCTCGTCCCGGCCCCTGGAACCTCCGGTTCCTAGACAATGTGGTCACCCAGGTGGAGGATGCGATCGGCTGCTCGTCACGCTCTGGGATTATGCGAAGGTCAAGGGCCTAACGCCCGACGCGTTTGCGCTGAGCTATCGGCAAGCCGCATCCTTCGTCGGCTGGGCGGACCCGAAGACCGCGTACAAGCATCTCAAACATCTCCGGACCGCTGGCCAGGTAGTAATTCATGATCCCGGGACGAGGGGCGAACATGGTTTGTCCACTCTGCTCGGGCTCGTACGCAACGGCGAGACGCCGCAAGCGGTTCTTGCGCGCGGCGCCTGCCGTCAAAACGTCCGCGATCGGCGGCGTATACTCGCCGCGTATCATGAGCGGCGTCGATGTCGCCCTACCGAGATCGCTAAAGCCGCGTGACTTGCAGCAAGAGTACGGCGCTATGCGGTTGATGACGTACAAAAGCGCTGAAAAACCTGGTCCCGAGCCCGGGACCACCCGGGACCAAGAAAGACCAGGCGGACCACCCGGACCACGCGGACTATGCGGACCAGGAAATTGGCTGGTAGATTTGCTCGAATATGCTCGGAGGAAATCGCGTGATGTTTTGTCGCGCGAGCGGCCCGCCGTGCTGCGCAGCGCGATTATTACGATGCTACCGATGCGCAAACCGCGTCTTAGTTCCGAGCACTCACCGAAAGATAATGGAGTCACGTTGGAATCTCAAAAGCTACCGTCCCCGTCGGAAGACCAAATCGTCGCCGAGATGTTGGCACTCTCGGGACTTGCGGAGGTCGTCGAGATATGCTCGCTTGTGTTCCGCGAAGCACGGCTTCACTCGATGTCTGAGTCGCATATCCTTGAGATTATCCAACAGCGATATCCGGCCAAGACCGAAGCGCAGATCGGCGGCCTGCTGCAAGAGGTTGTCCGGGCCATGGACCGCTGGATCGATCGAGTTGACGGCCACGAATTCTTGACGTTTGCGGAGTTGCTAGACAGATCTCCCGAGGAACGCGCACTTGACCGCGCGGCATGGGACCGTCTTGCGAATGCGACGGAGGCTCAATTCAAAATTCTGAGCGGCTATACCGATCGGCGACGGTCAGGAGCTAAGCCGCCGTGGTGGCCGGCGCGCGACCATTAGTCGACGTACGCCGCCGGCACTGAGCGTAAGTTCTTTCGAGATCTGCCGCTCGAGCAGCGCGAGCGAATTCTGCGGGGCGCGGAGCTTCGTCGGAACTAGGCGTGGTAGGGTCCGTCCGGCTCCGCCGGCGCCGTAAAAGCCGTGTCCGGAACCCGGGACACCCCGGGACGTAGCAAGACATAAGCGGACAGGCCGGACAGGCCGGACATCGCGGACATAGCGGACAGGCCGGACATCGCGGACATAGCGGACAGGGACGGTGCGTTTCTGGACGGCGAATCTAGGCGATATAGGCGCCTGCCGGACCTTCGCCGTCATCGTCGCCGACTAGGGAATTCGCAGCGTCGCTGACTGTATCCGTCATGTCGTCGTGTCGGCCGCGCGGGAACGAGATCAGTTCGTCTTCGAACTCGCGTAGCCATATTGCCGTGCGTGGGTGGAAGATTGCGCCCTGCTCGTAGCGGACGGCCGCGTAGTTCGCCCGTTCTGTTTTATCACCGCGCGTTCGAGCGATCGGGAACGCGGGAAGCCCCTTCGCGATGGCACTTTGAACGGTGGCGAGTTGGTAGCCGACCGCTTCGATCATGATCCGCTCTGGCCGCCAAGTGCGAAACTCTTCCTCGAGGAGTGGCACTTGCTCAGGTCCGGGAACTCGTCGCCGCGTAACATTCAGGATGAATAGGTTTTGGGCATTGTCGATTCCGACGGTGGTCACGACGAAATAGTCCGCCTCCGCTTTGAGCGACGTCGCTAGGTCGACGAACTGTCGTGTGCGGAGATCCGCCAGACGGACACGGTGCGTGACCGGTGCTTCGCCGAGCCGCTCGGAATACACGAGGCTGCCGCTCTGCGGTTCGTACTCGTAGTATCGGAAGTGCTCTCGCTGAAAAAATGAGCCCTGTTCGTTGCCAGGCCGCCCTTGAAAACGCGCGGCGAAGACTCGCTCGCCGGCCGAACTGCGTTGCCGATCGAGAAACTCGCGCGGTCGAACCTCGGGCCAAAGTGCTTCGCCTGGCTGACGACCTAGTGGATCGGCGCCGCCGGCGTATTCGGAAGCGGGAAGCGCGATCGCCGGCAGGTCAACGACGACCGGCCGAACGCCGCTACCGCTGTTGCCCGCGTCGATCAGACGACCGACGAAGTCCGTTTTCGACCAGCGCGACATAATAACGATCACGCCGGCGGTCGGCGAAAGCCGGGGAACAAATTGGGCGAGGTACCATTCGTACAGTGCCTCTTGAGCGCGTTCGCTTTTCGCTTCAGCTACCGTGCCCTGGGGATCATCTATAATCCCCAGGTCTATGCGCCGTCCTTCTATATTTCCGCCCGTTCCGTCGCAATAGAACCCGCCGCCATGGCCAGTAATATTCCACCGATCACTAGCGTCGGATCGTCGATCGATCGTCAATCCAAAATACTGCTGCCCGTAGCTCTCGAAGAGCCGTCGAGTGTTTGCGCCGATATGGTCACGTGCGAACGGCTGCGTGTGCGAGATCGCGACGACGAAGCGGTCCGGAAAGCGCCCTAGCGTCCAAACCGCGTTGCCAATGCTACCCAAGAGACTTTTTCCGTGTTGCACTGGGACTTGCAGCACGAGAATCTTCGTCTTTCCGTATGCGACCTTAACGAGCTCGCGATCGATCAGCTGCACGTGGCGGTAGGGCTTCCAGGGTATCGGGTCCCGCTGCGTCGCGAGCGTCAGGAAGCCCGCCGGCGACGCTCTCGCTATGTCCGTCAGCGAGGGCCTGAAGGAATTCATAGAACCCGTCGCTGGCAGCGCCGCCGGCGACGATGAGGTTAGTGATCGAGACGTTGCTGGCGGTATCACCGGTGTGCTCGATCGCTCCGCTCAGCTCGAGCCGGTTCCGGTTGAATTCCTCGGGCCACAATCTCTCCAGTCGCCAAGTGTTCGCCGCGAAATTCCCTTGTTCGCAGAGCGTGTTGATCGCCACAAGCGAGCGCAACTTCGCGGAGTTGCGCGCAGCGGCCACCAGGGAAGAAAACTCCGGGTCTACACGCTGCCGAACCTTGAGGGTTTCGTAGGTGATTCCGCACGCCTCGGCTGCGTCGCGAAAGCTGCATCCCGTATTCTGGAGCTGCTGACAGAGCGCGTCCTCGAGCTGCGGCGTCCACACAGTCGGGCGTCCGCCCTCGTGCTTTCCGGGTCTCGGCTCGACGATCGCGGGGACGGCGGTGGTCCCGCTGGCCGCGGCCTTCTTCTGCTTCTTGCGACGGCGTTGAGCGCTGTCGCGCTTCGCTTTCTTCGCCTTTTCCGGGTCGGTATATGGCATGCTATTGGCTTACGATTCGCGCCGAGCGGGCGTCACGCTGCACGCGCGTCCGCAGCGGTTGGCAGCCGGGAGCGCTTGACATCACGGGGCTTCTCGGCCGAGATACGGCTGCGAAGCGCCTCGAGCAACTGCCCTCGGCTCTCGATGCGAGCCGAGGGCAGTTGCCGACCAAACAGCGCGGCCGCCCAAAGTGCGGTGACCTCGAATTCGTCGAGGTCGGCCGTGATCGACTTGTATTCCGCCGTGATCGCTTCGAACGTCATCGCATACCACGCCCTCATGAAGGTCCACCCGTTGCATCATAGCATCTGTTGGGAACACGACAGAAACATGTATGGGGGCCGGATCGCATCGCTGCGCGTGCGAGTGGTCTAGCTGGCCACGAGTATCGTTGTTGCAAGCCGGTTGCGAAAAGGCGCAACTCAGCAACTGCTGCCCTTCCCGATGCTGGGCGAAGAAATCCCGATGCTGGGCGAGGTTCCCGCCGTTCCCGCCGCTCCCGCCGTTCCCGCCGCTCCCGCCGTTCCCGCCGTTCCCGCCGTTCCCGATGGAACTGTCGATTTACTGAGCTATGCGAAGGTGCGAAATCCTCGCCGAAGTTGGCGGGGCGCCTCGCGTGGCGTCGGTTGGCCACTTAGCGACTCTTCTTTTTCGGCCAAAACGGCGCGCCGCTGCCCCTAGGAGCGCGTTTGAGGGCATCGAGTGGCTCTCAGGGCGTCAGCGCCGTCGAAAATGCGTCTGAGCGCCTGGAATCGCGGCAACCGCGCCGAACGGTGTTAACGTGTGAAACGGGACGACTTTGACCTGCTCGATAAACCCACGCCCCCGCTGCCCGAGGTGTTCCGTCTTTGCGGCGCTCCCGGCTGCCGGCGGCATGCGCGCACGAGCGGCCGCTACTGCTCGACTTGTCATGCGGCCGCCGTGCGCCGCTGGCGCGATGGCGATCGGGCGGCGATCAACGAGCGACGGCGTGAGGCGGCGGCGAAGCGAACCGAGTTGCGGCGAGCCCGCGACGTCGCGCGGGCGACCCTTGCGATGGCGATTAAGCGCGGCAAGATCGAGCGGCGACCATGCGCGGTGTGTGCAGCGCGAAACGTCACGGCGTACCAGTACGATCCGGCGCGGCCTCTCGACGTCACTTGGGTCTGTCGTGCGCACCGCGCGGCGTGGATCGACGACGCTGAACAACTTCACCGTCAGGCGACTGAGCAAGAAGCCTGGGACGGGCGCGTCGGCGGTGCGATAACGAGCTGCCGCTTCTTCCGCTCGAGCTACAGGCGGCGATCCGGGACGCCGCGTCGCACGGACCGGCGGGCATCCGACTGTCGCCGGAAGCGCCGCTCTACACGATCGCGCTTGTCGCAGTACTCGAGCGTGCTACCGGGCGCGGGGCTGACGTACCCGTTGCGTTACGGGTGCCGTTTCAACTAACGGCGGAGAATGAGTCCCAGTAGCGGCGCCGCACCCGTTCGTTTCCAATCGGCATCGGCGTAAATGGCGAATTCAGCGGCGGAGCCATCAACCGCGATCGCGACTGGATGGAACGTGTCGCCGCCCGGCGCGAGCTCGTCGAGTTTCCACGGCTCATCCCCGATGTATTCCGCGAGCATCTCGACGGCCGCGAAAGAATCGTCCGTCGAGGCGATCGGACGCATGAGCAGTGCCGTCGGCATCGTCGTCATACTTGGTCGCCTCCTTTCTGACCGAATACTTCGGCCTCCCAACTAGCATACTGAGCGCGTATCGCCCTCTGTGCAAACGCAGCGCGGTCGCGGAGCGGCACGTCGGCGTCGACGGCCGACTCGATGCGTTCGCCCGGCTCCGGCCATCCCGGCGCATGATGGTGGAACCGGTTGTGCGAGTCGTCGTAACGCATCAGTACCCCGCGCTCGCCACTGCGCATCTCCTCGAGCACGACCGAGACCCGTTTAAGCGGACGGCCGCGGAAGCGCATAACGATCCGCCGGGCGATGCCGTCCGCAGCTATCAGCGGCACGACGACGAGGCGTTCGTACCCGCCGCCGGTGGTCGGTTCATCGTCGAAACTGTCGATCCGGACACTCACTTAAAGCAACGGGTTACATAATATGTTGCGTTACACGGTAAGACCAGCTAAATTCGTACAGTTCCGTCCGGTACTGCACAGACTTTCGCCTACTGTACACTTTGAAACGAGACGCCCTCGGATGAAGCCCCGCAGCTCAAAAGTGGTCCAAGCGAATCGCCGCACCGTGGCATACGTTCGGGTCTCGACCGAGGAGCAGGCGACCACCGGGGTATCACTCGCCGCGCAGGACGCCAGAATACGCGCGTATGCGCTCGCAATGGACTTCGAGGTGTCTGAGGTCATCCAGGACGCCGGAGCGAGCGCCAAGACGCTCCAGCGGCCAGGGATCGCCGTTCTACTGGATGCGGTCCGGGCGGGCGACGTTGAGCGGGTCATCATCCTGAAGCTGGACCGCATCACCCGTTCGACCCGCGATCTCGCCGAGTTGCTTGATACGTTCGCGAAAGCCGACGCGGCGCTCGTGTCCGTTTCGGAGTCGCTCGACACCAAAAGCGCCGCCGGCCGCCTCGTGGTCAACATGCTGGGCGTGGTCGCGCAGTGGGAGCGCGAAGCGATCGGCGAGCGTACGGGCACGGCGTTGACCCACAAGCGCGCGACGTCGCAGTCGTATAGCCCGACGCCCTTTGGCTATCGGCGCGACGGGAATACGCTGGTGCCGGTGCCCGAAGAGCAAGAGGCGCTGGCTGAAGCGATCCAGCTTGATCGCGCCGGCGTCTCGTTCCGCGCGATCGGCCGTGCACTTACGGCGCGAGGCGCCGTACCGCACCGCGGAACCGCATGGCACGCGTCAAGCGTTCGGGCCATGCTCCGCTCGAAGATGGTTGTCGAGCGCGTAGCTGTCTAGTGTCCCGTTTTCGTACGGGAAGCAACGGTTCAAATAAACCAACCGATCACGCTCGCTTCTTCCATCTGTTTCTCGGTCCGGGCGAGCGCCTTCAGGGTCGCGCGTAGTCGCGGCGGGGTTGCCCCACTGGGGTGCCGCGACGAAGTGCGACCACCCGCGCTTAGCGCGGGGCGAGTCTAGCGTCCGCGCATCCCGCGTTAGGCTTTCATGCCCGGCGACGGCACGATGACAGCGCTTTCGTCGCTGAGATCGTGCTGTTTGCCGCAGGCGGCGCAGCCTACTGACACATTGAGATTTCCGCTCGACTCAATGTGCGGAAGGGGCAGTCGAATCTCCGGGCCGACGAGCCCCAGCGTTATCGGGCAGCGGATGCGTACGAGCACCGGTGGCATTTTAGCTCTACGTCCGCCCCCAGGTTAAGGCCGTATTCGGCGAACACGGCCCTTGCGCGGCGAATTTCTCGCGTCGCTACGCGAAATGCCTCGAGCTGCGGAGCGGTGAGAGCGTCGTTCGGTCCGCCCGTAATTGACGCGGAAAGGCGCGCGAGCGCGTTTCCGCTTTCGAGAAAGCGCCGCAGGGCGTCTCCTGCGCCAGTGCCTGCGGGGTACGCTGCAAGCATCGCCTCTTGGAGCACGCGGAAATCGTTGGTCATGGCTCGCTAACGTCCGCGGCCGCGCGTGATTTCAGGCGGCGGAACCTGCCTCGGAGGCTTCGCTCGCGTGGGCTCGCGTTGTCGCTCGAGCTCCGTCGGTCCCCGTGCGTCGCGTTTCCGCTCGTCGCGATCGGCGCGGTGCCGGGATAGATCGTGCAGTCGTGCCACGGCGGTCTCTTCGCGTTCCTCGCGCCGGTTAAGCCACGCGCCGAAGTCTTCCGGTTGATGCGCTTTGGCGACGGCCGCTTCAGCCCGCCGTTGCTCCCCGCGGAGCGCCTTCAATGCCGCCGGATCGTCGACACCGGCGCGGCGCTGCCGGAACTGGCCGGCGATATGTTGCAGCTCGCGATCGCGCGCGGCGCGCATCGCCGTCCATTCGGCCTCGTACTCTTGGCGAGCTGGGTTTGCGGCGCTGAGGCGCTGGGCCGCGATATTGCGGGCGTAGAACGAATCAGGCCCGCCGCGGCTCGCGACCTCGGCTGAAATGTCTTGCGTGGTGCCTTTGGCGACGATGTGCTCGGCAAGATGCTTGGCGAGGTCCTGGCCGTTTTCGAAGGCCGTTACGGGGACGAGCCCGCGCAGCGACTCTTTCGAGCGCGACGTCAACACGTTGAATATCTCCGCGGTCGCCGCAGAATCGACGATGCCGCCGATGGCGCGAACCGACGCGCCCTGCGAGCGCGCGACCGTGGTCGCGTAGCCGTGGTCCCACCGGTCGTATCGCCGGGAGTCGAACTTTACGACGCCGCCCGTGCGGTCGAGCTGCACGCCGATGATGATGCTCCCCGTCTCAACGACCCGGCCGGTATCGCCATTCACCACGCCGATCGTGCTGTTGTTTTCGCCGAATATGAACCGGTCACCGACTGCGAGCTCGCGTTGCCCGCCGTCCGTGAGGTAGCGGCGGCCTTCCACGCGGTCGGGCTGGCGTCGCAGCAGCTCCTCGTTCAGATAGCGCACGGTGTCGCGATCGGTCGCGACGAGCAGCACGTCGTCGGATAGCCCGCGCTCCGCTTCGTACCAGGCGACGATCTCCTGGATCGCTTCGTCTTTGTCGGCCGTGAAGCCGAGCGCCCCATTGTGCTTCAGGGCGCTGACGGCGTCGAGGAACAACGCTTCGTCGCGCTGCTCGATCGCATCGCTCACGAGATGGACGGCGTCGCGATGCCAGCTGTGCCGCTGCCGCCGAATCTCGTTCAGCTCGGAATACGTGCCGGCGGCGCGCGTGGCCGCCTCGAGGATATGCCATGCGCCGCCGGCGCCGACCGGAGGAATTTGCCGAGGGTCAGCGAGCGCGACGACGGTCGTTTCACGCTCGCGGGCGAGCTGAAGAAGCGCGTGCATCGTCCGGCTATCGATCATCCCGGCCTCGTCGAGCACGAGTACGCCATTTCGTGGCACAAGCTCGCGCCGCGGGTGGTCGGCAAGCAATGCAAAAGCCGAATTTACGCACGCAAATCCGGCTTCAACTTCGAGGCGCACCGCGGCCGCCTGAGCGACCGTGATTCCCTGTACTTTACGTCCTTCGGCATCGCGCCGGATAATCTCCATCAACGTCGTTTTTCCGACTCCCGGCCGCCCTTTGATCGCGACGAGCTGGCCCGCGTGAGCGAGCGCCTCGCGTTGCTCCGCGCTCAGCCGGAAGAGCGTGCCGCCGACGCTCCGCTCAGCTTCCATCGCTTCGATCGCGTGCGCGCGGCGGTAACGGTCGAACATCGGGTCTTGACGCGCGGCGATCGCCTCCGCGTCGCCGGCGAGCCGGCGCTCGATTTCGAGCATTTCGCGGGTGGTCCAAACGCCGTCGGCGACGTCCGGACTCAGCAGCACGAGGGTACAATCCTCGGTGAAGGCGCGGTGCGTCAGTCGCTCGATCTCGCCGACGTCGTCGATACGGTCGACGAAGAAGCGGTCAACGCTTTCGCGGCTGAAGGTGCTGGCCTGTTGGGTCAGCGCTCGGCTCACGAGCTCCGGGTCGGCGTCGACGGCCGTTATAAATGCTTCCTCGGCCCGGGCGGGATCGCGTAGCGCCTCGAGGTTACCGAACGCCTCGATCAACTCGGCTTGCATCTTCGGCGATAGGTCGGCGACGGTCCCCTCGCGTTCGAGGCGGCGCATCTCGTCGACGACTTGGCGCGCGTGAACGGCGCGCAGCGCGCCAAGCGTTTCGTCGCGGAGCAAGCCGTTCGCGTGCTCGGCTTTCAACCGCGCCGCTGCGTCCGCGAGCTCGGCGCGGTGCCCCTGGCGGAGCCGCCCGGTCGAGACGTCGCGCAACACGGCTCGCGCTTGGGCGCCTTCGCCCTGAACCTGGATGCGGCAACCATGCCGGGCCGCTCTGTTAAGCACGTCGATCGCGTGCGCCGGGGAATCCGCATCCCTCGCCGCGCGCAGCACCTCGCGCAGCCGCGGTTCAACGCGAGCGTCAGTCCAGCGCTCGAACGAGCCTTCGCGCTGCTCGTTGTCGACATACCGTGCCCGCTCGAGTTCGGCCAGGCGTTCCGCGCCGTTCTCGCGCGCCCAAGCGACGCGCTCGGCGCGCGTGCTGTCGCGGACCAGCGTTTCACCGGCGGCGGTGTGGTCGACGACCGCAAGCCCGCGGTCGTGCTGGAGGCCCATCTCGGTCTCGACATGGCGCGCGGCGCGATCGAGGCGCGTGTGGATCATTTGGTGATCGTACGCTCGTAGCGTCATTGGATTGACGGACGAGCGCGCGGCGTGCACGTGAACCGCCCCTTCGACGATCCGGCCGGCGACATCGCGGACGAGCGTATCGCGATGAACGGCAAGGACCATCTGAGCACCCCCGAGACCGAGCCGCGCGTACACGCGACGGGTCGCTTCAAGGGCGACTTCGTCCGTGATATCGGGGTCGTGGCCGAAGCTGAAAACCTCGTGATGAGTCGCGGATTTCACGCGCGGATTCGCTTGCGCGCACGCCTGCATTTCGAGGTCGGCGGTGGCGAGGCTCGCGACGTTCAGCGCAAGAACGGCCGAGGGCCGGACTCCCGCTCCAACGACCGGTTTCCAAGCGGTTCCAACACCAAGATCTGGGCGCGATTGCGCCTCGGCCATGAGCGCGTGGTAGGAGACGTTTTTCTCCTCCCATTCCTCGCGCTTCTCGCTCAGCGAATATCCCAATATGTAGCGGCAATTTCCGCGGGCACTCCCCCCGTCCTTAGGGGCGGGGCAGCGCTTCGCGATCATAGATCGCCGCTCAGGACTCGCTCGTCGCGAGCGTCGACTTCTCGCTCGTACGCAACGTGCAATTCGGAGAGCGCGGCTGCGACGTCTTTGCGAATTTCGCGAAGGTCGGCCTCAAGTGTGCCAACTTCTTCGCCCGCGTCGATTCGATCGCTCAGCGCCTCAAGAGCGCGAACGGTTCGGTGGCCGAGGAGCGTCGGAAGAAGCGCGGGCGCGGCGGACAGAAACTGGCCGCGTCGGCCGCCGACGTCATCCGGGAGCCCGTTGGCAATCAGCGCCTCTAAGTACAATCGCTGAGTCTTGTAACCACGAACACGCGTATCGTGCTTGATTTTTTCTAGCAGCAAGGGCTCGATTTGCGTATTGAGAGCCGCATATGAGCGGCGTGGTGGGTTACGCCTCACTTTTCGAGCTTCATCTGCTGCTCGTCGGTGATAATCAACCGGTTACGATTGTGCTGCTTATTCCAACACGGCGCGAGCCGTGCGATCAGCCTTGCTTCCGCAGCAAGCCATTCGTATGAGCCAGGATTACAGTAACGAACCTTTAGCGAACAACGCTGCGGTTCAATTCTGGCGAGTTGTATGTGAGCCGGCGAAAGCCGGACTGCCAAATTGATCGACGAGCCGACATACACGATAAACCCATTTTGGTAGATCGCGTAGACGCCAGGAGCAGGTAACGGCGCTTTCGTCTTGTGCCAGCCTTTCGGCGGCGGCTTCGGATGCGCTCGTGCTTTTCTTCGGGACCTCTTACTGGCGTTGTACCGTATGCAAGCATGCCATTCTCGCCTAATCGTAGCAGGCGATGCGGCAGAGAGCTCGTCTCGAAAAACGCCCGCTATGTCGGGCCAGGTTTTTCCGCGAGCGCGCAGCGTCGCTATATCGTTCTGGAGTCGGTCGACAACAGGTGTGATCGTCGAACGCCTACGTAGGCGGGAGGTGTATTGCATGGCCAAGGCAGCGGATCGTTACACGCCCATCGTAGAGGAGTCCTGCTTTGCAGACACCGACCTGTCTACCAAGCTAAAACCGTGCCTCTTGAGCAATCTGACAGAAGAAGTGCGCGCCGATTTGACGGCGGCTTGACATACTACTTGCTCGCGACGAGAGGATGCCATCTGCTCCCGTGTGAACGTCGCCGGTCGATATGCGCTGCTACCGATCTGACGCTCGATCTGATGGACGCTTGACGAAGGAACTGACATATGGCTGATGCTCCCTCGGTGTTGGAGCGGATAACGCTGGTGCTCGAAGCTGAGTTGCAGAATGATGCACCGGCGAAGCAAGGCTCGGAGGTCGCGCGAGCGATCGCGGAGAGTCGGCCCATGATCGAGGAACTGCTGAAGCGCAAGCGATCGGCGAAGAGTATCGCGCAGCTCCTCAAAGACAAGGCCGGGCTCGACCATATCGCCGAGAACACGCTGCGCGCGTACATCTCGCAGATCAAAAAGGGTGACGCGAAAAACGCTCCTCGCAGGGCCCGCGCGCGACGTGCGGCCGCGAGCAGCGCGTCGGCAAAGCCGACCTCCGCGACGCCGTCGAAAGTGAGCGTCGACACCAAAGCGGCGCGACCCCGGCGCGACAAGCCTAACGACGTCAAGCGCGACGACGGGGGAGCGACGAAGAAGAACTTCAAGCCCGACCTGACGGGCGAACTCTGATGGCGGTTATGATAAGCCACGGCGACCGCGGCGGCTGCGGCAAATCGACGCTAACCGCGACGCTCGGCGAATGCATCTTACGCAAGGGTCTGCCGTTGATCGTGGTCGACAGCGATACGCAGAACCCCGACGCAAGCCGATACTTCAACGGCTCGGGTGCGACGATCCACAAGATCGATCTGCGGGTGCCGCAGGGTTGGCGCGAAGTGCTTAGCCTCCTCGAGGGTGAGAAGACGGCAGACGTGCTCGTGAATCTTCCCGCCGGCATCGGCTCCGTCTTCGATACGCGGCTCTCCGACCTCATAGCCGTGTCGAGCGAACTAAAACGCTCACTTGCGGTCTTTTGGGTCATGAACCGCACGCCGGACAGCATCAGTCTTTTAGGACCAGTTCTCAGCGGCTGCGCCAAGTCGCCGGTGCAGATCGTCGCGGTCCGGAACCTCTACTTCGGCGATGCAGCTAAATTCACGCGTTGGAACGAGTCGAAGACGCGCGAGAAACTCATCTCGGGAGGCGGTCTCGAAATCGACCTTGAGGAGCTGGACGCTCCGCTCGTGGACGCGACGTTCGGTAGCCTGCCGCCGCGTAGGTTCTCGTCGAACGGCGAAACCGGACTTACGTATGGGGAGCGCTACGATCTCGGCAAGTGGATGCAGAAGATGACGGTCACGATCGACGGGATCTCCGGCCGCGTGGGAATCGGCCGATGGTAGACGGCACCGCTGCCGACGCGAAGTCCGCGGCGCCGAACGGAAAGCCGACGCAGCTTGAGACGCTTCGCCCGATCTTCGAGCGCCTGGTCGGTCGCACGCCGACGCCCGACGACAACAAAGAGATGCTCGCGCTCGTCGATCTCGTGAAGAAGACCGACGCGGGCTTCGTACTCGTTTCGTACATGGCTGAAACGCGTGCACGCGAAAGTCGCGAAAAGGTGCCCGCCGAAGTTCGCGCTATCGTCGGAGAAGCCGAGGCCAAGATTCGTACGGCCACGACCGACTTCGAACGGTCGCTTTCGAAGAGCGTCGATGCGATGCTCGGAGCGATCTCCGACGGACATACGGCGGGACCTCGCCCGTCGCAATGGCGCTGGCCGAAACAAGTGGCGGCAGTCGCCGCGGCGCTCGTGATTATGGGCGCTCTCTCGTTCTCCGGCGCCGTCGCCCAGCGTGCAGCGGATTCGGCAGTGCCGATCGCTCGCAACGGCCCCGCGGGCTTTGTTACACGTGCCGTGGCTGTCTATGGCGGTAGCGACCGTGTCCGGGTGGTCGGCGCTCCCATTCGTCGGCGCGCTCGCGATCGCGCTAGTCATCATCGCGGTGCTCGGCTTTCGCAAGAGCGGGCCGGTGTCTCGCCAACTCTGGCCGTGAGCCTGCGCGCGGTTGCCGCGCTCGGCATCTCGGTTGTGTTCGTCGCCATGCGGTGGGCCTCGCCGCACCTCGTCGTCAACTCGACGCCCTCGATGGCGATCGGGCTCTATTGGCTTACTGCCACTGGCGAAGTCCGTCGCGGCGACGTCGTCGTTGCGTGTGCGCCGGCGCAGTTCGGCCAATGGGCGTTCTCGAATCATATTCTGAGGAACGGGCGGTGCGACGGTGTCGAGCCGGTGCTGAAGCGCGTCGTCGCGGTAGCCGGCGATCGCGTTCAGATCGATGCCCGCGGCGTCTTCGTCGCTGGGCGCTATATGGCCGGGTCGAAGCGCGACGTGCTGCTCGATGACGGGGTTCGCTGCGGCCGGCGGGCGCCAGTCGCGCACGTGCCGGACGTCGATCGCGTGCTTCGGGTGGGTGAGGTACAGCTGCTAGGCGATCGGCGAGTGGGCTCGTTCGACGGAAGATATTGGGGCGCGACCGACCGGATCGTTGGCGAAGCTGTTAAGATCGTCGCGTTATGATCGTCGTAATCGCGGTGCTGGTGGCCCTTTGCGTCGCCATGCCGCTCATTTTACGCCTGCTGGCGTTTATGTTTCGCAGTCCGGTGCGATTTATTGCAACATGGGCCGTGCTGACGGCTGTCGTCTTCGCCCTCCGCTCGCTGCCCGCTCACCACGCGCACTGACGCAGACCGCCGAACGGTTGCCTGTAGAGACCGTTCGGCCTGATCTGCTGGTGCTGTAGGCTTTCGCCTAAGCCCCTAGGCATGTCGACCAAAAACGATGGTAAAATCGAACCAAGTTTTCGCGGCGCCGTAATTGGACCGTCGCTTGAGGTTCGCCGTAATACGACTAAGTATCCCGATAGAACTTGCCATAATATGTGCATGAGAACTCTTGACGTTTCGTAGCGCGGCAGAGTACTATGCAGTCCATGAGAGGAGGGGTGGCTGCAACACGCGACGATGATTTGTGTGTGGGGCGACCCTTAAAGCCTGACGATAAAAAGCGTAAACGAATCGTTTTCACGCTCGCGCCGACCTCGATCGCGCTTCTGCCTCTCATTGCAGACGAGCTTGGTATTGATGCTGGAAGTCGTGTTATCGACAAGCTGATCGAGAAAGAAGCAAAGCGACTGCGACTGCGCCTCAAAGAGTAAAAGCGCGCAAGCGCTGGCAGCGCACTCGTAACGTCATAGTCACATAGCCGCAATTTTGGCGGCGCTACAATCCCGTTGTTTTCGACGGAGCGACGCACGGCGCGTCGCCGGTCAACCCCTGGAAATGACGCGCATCTTTCGCGCTCGGGCTCTGAGCGTCGCCGGGTTCACCTGTGCGGCGTGCGCGCTCACGATCGCGCCGGCGTCGGCGGGACTTCTCGACGTCATCAACACGTCGTTTGCCCGCGCGATAAACCCGATGGCCGTGACAGCGGCCCATTGGTCGAGCGTACTTTTCTACACGATCGTGTTCTACGAATTCGCGTGGTCGCTCGTAGAGGGCTTGCGTACGCAAGACTTCTCGCTCCTGCTCGATCATTGGGTTACGCGCATCGTCACGTTCATGGTCGGCGTGTGGCTGCTGCAAAATCAAGTGGCCCTGTCGCAAGCGGTAAACATGCAGATCGCGACGATCGCAACGGACTTTACTGGCGGTAACGGTGGGGTCCCACTGACGCCGGACGGCATCGCGATGCTCGGCTGGAATGCCTCAGGCGCTCTCTTTGGAGCGAAGTCGGGAAACTTCGCGATCGATGCCGTAGCGGCGCTGCCGCTCGCGATGTCGGCGATGTGCGTCCAGCTTTCGTTCATCGTGGTCGCCGTCGAAGATCTCGCTATGACGCTCGGCGTGCAGTTTTGCGTCGCCGTTGGCGGCATTGCCGTCGGTCTCATGGCGACGCGGTGGTCGCGGCCTCTCGCCGCGGTGTGGCCGCGAATGATGTTCGCGACGCTGCTTATCCTCGTTGCCGTCAATGCGGTAGCCGGCATCGGAGCGCTCGTTTCGGACTACTTCGTCGGTCTCATCGCGCAGGCGAGCGGCCAGTCTTTAAACGGCATTCTCGGCACGTACGTGACTATCGGCGCAACGAGTATGGCGTACCTATTCTTCGGGCTCGCGATACCGAGTCTCGTTGCCTTCCTTGGAGCGAGCGCGCCGATCAGTGGCGGGTCGTCGGTCGTGTCCGCCGTGACGTCGGTTGGCGCGTTCATGGCCGGTAAAGCCGCCGGCAAGGGTGCGGCCGCGGGAGCCGGGGCTGGCAAAGCGGCGATCGCGCAATTAGAAGCCGCGACGCGGACTTCGTAAAGGACAACCTATGGCATTACTTCTTGGCGGCCAACGAAATCAGGATTGGATCAATCGTGGCGCGCGCGAGCGAGCGTTCACGCGCTTCGCGTCGACCGGCTTCTTCGCGCTGCTCGGCGTCGTCGTTTTTGAGACGGCAGCGCTTGTGTATGTCGGTTCGTTGCCACGCGAGAAGGCCGTCGTCGTTGCGCAACAGCGGGACGGCAGCTATCAACCGTACGCGGAGAACGTGACGCCCAACCAGGCCGGGATAACGATGCTGCTTGGCAATTGGGTCGCCGCGTGGCGGCTCGGTTCGAATGATCCACGCTCTCTGCCCGCGCGCCAAGTGGCCGCCCTCATTCCCGGCCCGGGCGACGTTCTCGACCAGGTCAAGGCGTATAATCAAAGCATCGTGGACGGCGGGTTGCGCGTTGCGCCGATCGTCCGGCGCCGACGTGCTCCGCGTTTGAGTGCGAAGCGGATTGGGACGAGACGGTGTCTTCCGCCGACAAGCGCGTTCAGCACTCGATGCGCGCCTACGTGACGGTCGGCTTTGACGATCCGCACGTTGCGCTACATAACGATCCGCTGACGAATCCATTCGGCATGTATGTCAAGACGCTGCGCGTCGTGGAGATCAAGTGAACACCAAGGCCCTCGGCCTAGCGCTGGCGCTCGCGGCGCTGCCAATTGCGACGACGGCCCAAACGCAATACGTGCGCTACGCGCCGGTCAAAGCGAGCTGGTTTCCCTCGGTGTACGTGCACACGGGCGGCAGCATCGATATCGCGCTCGAAGATGGCGACTCGCTCAGTTCTGAAGCGATCGTCGCCGACCCGCGCTGGCACATGACGAGCGTCACGGCCGGACCCGCGTCGACGCCCCACGTCATTCTCAAGCCGTCAGAATCGCTGTCCGACGTCCAGCTGCTCACGATACCGGGCGCAAAGCACGAATATCACGTACTGTTGCAGTCGGGCGACAAAGAGACGACGGCGTACACGCTCGTATTCTTCCAGCCGAGCCCGCCGCGTCGCCCCGTCGCTATGGCGCCAGCGTCGCAGCCGCGACCGCGGCCCGTTGCGGTCAAGGCGTGCGCTCCGCCGCTCGCTACGATGTACCGCATCACCGGCGATTCTCGCATCCCGATCGCAGCCGTCTGCGACGACGGCGTGCGCACGTTCGTGCTGTTGCGCTCTTTGCGCGGTCCAGCCGCCGTGCCGTATCGGGTAGACGCCGGCGGCCATCAAGATCAGATTATGAACCCAGGCTTCAACACCGTGACCGATGCGCACGGTCGTCCCGTCGGCGAGTGGGTGCTCGACGGCGTGTTCGATCACATCGCCCTCGTTGCGGATTCGAGTCGCGGACAGATCCGAAAAAACGTCGATCGCTTGATAGGTGAACCGTGAGCAACGATGGTGCGAGGCCTGCGCCCGAAGAAGCAGTTACGGGTCCGAAGACGCCGAGCGGCTTTAGCGGAATCCGGCCGTGGGTGTCGGGCATCCGCATCTTCCCGCTCGTGCTGTTGTGCGGAGGCGCTGGGTGGTATCTAACGCATCCGCTGCAACTGCACAGCGAGGCGACGGCCGGCACCATGTCGGGAAAGGTCGGCCACGTCGATCCAGGCGACGTCGTCGGCCATCCTGCTGCGTCAGCACGCCCTGCGCCCGCGCAGCCGCACCCGGCCGTGACATTCGCGCAAGTCGCCAAGAGCGATCTCGATGCATCCGCGCCGCCGCCGGCGTCGTCGAGCGCGTCGGCCGGTACAACGACTGCGGACGTGGCCGCGGCACCGCCTGCGCCCGTGTACGCCCCAGCAGCGACGTCGCCGCCGACAGCATCGCCCGCGCAGATCGCGGCGCAGAAGCGCGCTGAGGCGGATCGCGCCGCTCTTGACGCCCCGCTGCCGGCGTCGTCTTCGATGGCTGCACCTGTGCGCGCAAAAGCCGCCGCAGACTACGACGTCGCACCGCCGTCCGACGTGTTTCTCGCACCCGGCACCGAGATCGATGTGACGCTCTATACGAGCATCGATTCGACGGTGCAAAGCGGTCAGCCGGGCACGATTGTCGGCTACGTAGGTCGCGACGTGTTGGACTTCGACAAGCGCGTGGTCGTCGTGCCGTCGCGAAGCAAGATCATCGGCCACATGGCGACTACGACGCTGCAGCCGGGTCAGAATCGCATCGGCGTCATCTGGAGCGGCATTCTGTTGCCGAACGGGCACACGATCGTTCTCGAAGGTGCGCCGGGGATTGACCTCACCGGCACGACCGGCTTTGGCGCGGCGATTGATAATCACACGCGCAAAGAACTGACGAACGTCATCGCGTTCTCGATCCTCGCCGCGGGCGCGCAGCTCGCGCAGCCACAAGCTGGGAATGGCTGCGGGTCAAACAGCTTCGGGTGCTCGCCGTCGGTTGGGCAATCGATCGGGCAAGCCGTTGGGACGCAAATCTCAAATGCGGCCACGGCCGCATACAATCGCAGCTCGCAGGCTCAACCGACCGCGCATGTCGTCGAAGGCGCTCAGGTTGGCGTCATGCTGACGAACTATATGGCGATGCACGCGTGGGATCCGACACAATGATCGTCGGGCCGGCCGTGCTGAGCAGCCTCTTCTCGATGCCGTCTTGCGCGCCGATCAGCCGGCGCATTCTCTACGGCATCGTGCAACAGGAGAGCGCGGGCAATTCGAACGCGGTTCACGATGACACCGACCGCCGCTCGTACTTCCCGCGCGACATCGCCGGGGCGGCGGACCTCGTCGTGCGACTCGCCCAAGCCCGCCACGCCTTCAGCGTGGGGCTCATGCAAATCGAGACGAGCAACTGGCCGCGATACCATGTCAGCGGCGTGCAGCTGCTCAACCCGTACGTGAACGTCGCGGTCGGCTGCGCGATCTACCGCGAAAACCTTGTCGCGCTTCGTGCCTATAATACCGGGACGGTCGCCGCATCTGGAGCTGGCGATCGGTACGCCGAGGCCGTGTTCCACGCGGGGCGCGTGCCGGTCGCCTATCTGCCGCCGGCAACCGCCGCGCCGGTTGTCGCCCTGAAGCCGACCGGGAAACGGGCGCTAGTGCGAAGTCGGTCGGCAAAGCCGCTCGTTTTCGGCTTCTCGAAGCCGGATCGTTCGATTTCGCTTGGCTCTACAGACGGAGCGCACAACCAATGATTTCAGAGGCGAACCGGCACTTTACGCTGACCTATGACAACGGACTCGTCACGGGTCTCGTGCGCGCTGTGTGCGGTGTTCGAGCTCGTCGTCGAGCGGTCCGAGGCAGGCGAGAAGAAGGCGCGGGAGCGGGCTTCGCTGCACTTGCGCTCGACACACCAGTGCCGCAGCTGTTAAATTCGAGCCGCCCGTGAGCGGTCGAAACGCTCTGCGTCGCTGCGCATAGTCCTCAAAGGTGGTTGCAAGTATGAGAATTCGTGGTGCGTTACCTGATGCGCGTCCAAATCGGGTCCGCGGAGGCCGCGGCGCAATCAGCGACACGTCAACTGTACCTAACAACGAGCTTTTCGCCGACGGTCTTCTTACAGTGAAAGAGGCATGCACGTTTCTGCGCTGCGGCAGCTCGACGTTTTACCTCCTGATGGCAACGAACGCGGTCCCGTGGACGCGCGTAGGCGGGCGGCGCAAGATTCCGAAGCGCGCGCTCATCGATCTCGCCGCTGCCGGGCTTGTTCGAGCGCGGGAGCGCTGAGAACGCGAGTCTGTTGCGGGAGGGAGGCAAGTAAATGAGCGATGCGCTTCTGCTTAACGTCGAATTGACGATTGACGAGGTCTTGCTGGAGCGAAACGCGCTGCGCGCCTTCGCCGCTAACCCTGAATCGCGACGTGTGCCCGATGCCCGGGAGGCGAAAGCGCTTGCTGACCGGCTTGGCGCAATCGTAGCGGGAAGTTCTGGCCAGCGGTGACAGCCTTTCTGACTCGTGAGTGTGGGCCAAGCGCGTGAAGGAGCCGGTTCGCTGGACGGCGCTCGGTGCCATCGTCGTCATCGGCGTCCTTTGGATGTTCGCCACACAACGGGAGGAGCACGGGTCACAACGGGCTGCGGTCGCAACGGCCGAGCCGACTAATCGACCAGCGATCAGCGCGTTCAACTACGC
>JAABUQ010003082.1_pt1 | contig 31343 bp, 30 predicted proteins | sample 5560001 | NCBI WGS metagenome assembly JAABUQ01 (sample SAMN10711888, study PRJNA513371) | rock metagenome | isolation source: Antarctica rocks | place: Antarctica: Victoria Land, Finger Mt nord | collected 2015-12-18 | reverse complement strand
TCCGGGAACTGTGCCTCGAACTCGCCAATCGTCATTTGCCTGGTGAACTGAGCCATAGGAATAATCCCCGTGCTTGACAGGGAACATACGCCAATTCAGAGCCTCGTCAAGTAGTGCATAATCGCCTACCCAAAGCTACGTGGATCATTATAACCACTCGTTGCAGCCGTCCCAGGGCTACGGGTCTCAGCCCTCCTACGGGGCGCCATCCCAGGGCTACGGGTCCCAGCCCTCCTACGGGCCGTCCCAGGGCTACGGATCCCAGCCCTCCTCCCAGCCCTCCTACGGGGGGTCATCCCAGGGCCAAGGGCAGTCCCAGGGGTACGGTGCACCCGCGGGCTACTTTTCGTCTCAGGTCCAACAGGCGAGGCCGCCTCAGGGCTATGGGCCAGGATCGTCGTCCCAGGACTCCGGAGCGTCCCAAGACTATTATGCAGCTGATCCGGGCCGCCGGCGCAGATAGGGTCGCCGCACAATCCGACCCATGCGCGGGCGACGCTGCACTTGCCCGTGACAGTCAATCATCCACCGCAAGGCGGCAGGCCTTGATCCAGGTCGCCGCCTTGATGGTGTGCAGGGCGCGGACCGGGACAGCGTCCGGCGGCGATCGGATGGTGCGTGTCGTGCACCTCGGTGACGATGTCCGTGATGGTCAGCTGCAGGCCGTTCGCGACGGTGCGCAACGGCCCGTCGCTCGGCGCGAGGCCGAGCTTTGGTGCGAGATACATCAGAATGTTGGCGACATGCGGCACGATCAGGTCGCCATCCTTCAGGAACGGGCAGGCGAACGGGATGTGCGGCTCGTCCGTGCTCCCGAGCACCCGCATCATCGCCGCGGTGCCCTGCCCGTCCTCCTCGTCGTCGCGTACGACATCGACATACTCGGCACCGGCGTCTTCCAGTGCCAGCCGGACGAACTCGCCGCGGCCCTGCAGGCCGTCCCAGTAGTAGAGCTCGTACGGCATCTGGACTTCCTCGTGCTGCGGCAACCTGAGCGACGTCGTAGATCAGTGCGCCCAGGTCAGCGCACGTCGTATGAGGGCGGCTCCGTTCCGGCTTCCGAGCCCCAATCCCGGTCAGGCCTATTGCCCAGGCCGATGTCGAGCCGTCCACCTCGCGTCGTGAAGCTTTCCGGCAGCCATGGGCGACGTGTTTCCGCGCCGTTCACCTTCAGCGACCGTATGTAGAGGCTTTCGGTCGCCGCCGCTGCGGCCCGCACCGTCACGTCGCCGAGGGGCCTGTGCACCACGACGCTGCGGAACAGGGGACTGCCCAGAACCAGTTCGGCTCGACCCGGCGTCTCGGGATAAAGTCCGAGGGCCGCCCACACGTACCACGACGACATCTCTCCGAGATCGTCGTTGCCCGGGATGCCGCCCGGCACGTTCGTCCACAGGTCGTTGACCACCCGGCGCACGAGTTCCTGCGTCTTCCAGGGCTCACCGGCATAGTCGTACAGCCAGGGCGAGCCGATGGAGGGCTCGTTGTTGAGTTCCGCGTGCAGCGGACCTGCGTTGGTCACCGCTACGGTTCCATCGGGCCGGTAGAAGAAGGCGTCCAGGCGTCGGCGCGCCTGGGTGGTTCCGCCCATGGCGTCGAACAGCCCGCGGACGTTGAACGGGACCATCCACACGTACTGGGCCGCGGTTCCTTCCACGAAGCCGTCCCCGGTGGAGGGCGTGAAGGGATGCGTGCCGGTGCCGGTATCGTCCTGGACGGAAGCCCAGCTTCCGTCAGGGTTGCGGTTCTGGATGTAGCCGCCATCCGGCGCCGCCTTCGGGTTGAAGAGGTTGCGCCAGTTCTGGGCGCGACGCAGGAAGCGCATGGCGGTGGCGCCGTGGTCCAGATGAGCGGCGAGACTGGCTATGCCGAACTCCGCGGTGGCATCCTCGAGCGTGTCGGCCGCGGGACCCCAGGCCGGAGCACCTGTCGGGATGAAATGGAGCTTCAGCCACTGGTCGAGCCCGGGACGCTCGCCGACGCACTCCACCGCGCAGCCATCCTGGGAACGGTCGGCTGCGTTGGGATTGTCGGCAGCCCGCACCAGCGAGGCCAGGGCGCCCGGCGCGTCGAAGTCGCGGCCGCCGAACGCCCATATGTCGGCGATGGCGGCTGCGGCGGGATCTCCGTTCATGACGTGCACGGCCCCGGACTCATGGGTCCAGCGGTCCCATGTGCCGCCGTTCTGCTGGGCCTGGTTGTAGAGGCTCTGGGCGATGTCGCTGCCGGTAGTCGGGTCGAGCCAGGTCAGCAGCTGGAGCTGCGACCGATAGATGTCCCAGCCGGAGAAGTTGGCGTATTGGGCGCGCTGGCTGCCCGCCACCCGATGCACCTGACCGTCGAGGCCGTCATATTCGCCGTCGACGTCGCTGAAGACGTTGGGATGCAGCAGCGAGTGGTAGAGCGCGGTGTAGAATACCGTCTGCTGATCGTCCGAGCCGCCCTGGATATCGATCTGCCCGAGACGCTTGCTCCACGCGGCGCGGGTCTGGTCGCGGATAGCCTCGAACGTCGTGCCTGCGGGATTCTCTGCCGCGAGGTTGGCGCGGGCATTCGCGTCGCTCACGTAGGATACGCCGACCCGCACGTTGACGACGTTGCGGTCTCCGTCCGGGCGCTCTTTGTTCGGATCGAACCCGACCCATCCGCCCGAACCCCTTCCGCTGGGCGGAACACCGGCGTCGCCGTAGGTCGTTCCGCCAGCAGCCTCGATCCCGTTGGGGGTGACGACACCATCTTGCCAGACGCCATGGCGCGCGAGCGGCTGGTCGAACTGGAGCAGGAAGTGCAACGTATAGTAGCTGTGCCGATCCGCCTTGTCGATGTAGCCGCAGAAGTTGCCGCTGGTCACCGCGCCGGAGACCTCGCGTCGCGCGGGATCGATCAGGATATGGGCGTTCTCCGATCCGACCTCCGAATCCGAGGCGCGGATCAGGAGGTTGGCAGCATCGCCGGCCGGGAACGAGAACCGGCCCGAGCCGGTGTGCATCGACGCCGTCAGGTCGACGGCGACGCCGTTGTCGAGCTTGACTTGATAGACGCCGGCTTGAGCCTTTTCATTGGCGTGGCTGAATGTCGACGCGTAGGCTCGACGGAAATCCGCCGACGGTGAGCCGGTTATCGGGACCGTCACCGGGGTCAGCGGAACGTCGCCCGATGCTCCCGCGCAGCCCCAGCCCGATACGTTGGTCAGACTGAACCCGCGGATGCGGTCGATGCCGTACTGGTAGCCGCCTGGCCCGGCGATCTGCCTGGTCGTGTTCGGACGGGGAGACTCCTCCGGACTGAACTGCACCATGCCGAATGGCGCGACCGCACCTGGAAAGACGTTGCCGCCGTTGGAGGTTCCGATCAGGGGATTGACGAGGGTTGCCGGATCGCGCGCGCTTGCGCAGGCGTGTCCGCCGAAAACGGCACTCATGCAGGCGCTCAGGAGTGCGATGGCCGGCAATCCTAGGATCCGATCCCGGATCGTTGCCCTGACAGGATCCATGAGGTTCCTATAATTATTTATCACGCAATCTCCTCACATCGTTCAAGAATTGAGCAGAGTGATTATTATTTCGGTAAGATTTTAATTAAATCAGCTAGCAGTAGATCGTAGTCAGGAGCAAGGCCTGCCTCACGATGATCCCTTCGCGGCGTCCGCGGCCAGGAAGCGCTCGAAAGCATCCAGCGTCGCCGACGAGACGTGATGCTCGATGCCCTCCGCGTCCGCCTGCGCCGCTTCCGCGGGCACGCCGAGGCTGACGAGCAGGTCCAGCACGATCCGGTGCCGGCGCTGCACCCTGGCGGCCAGCGCTTCCCCGGCCTGGGTCAGGCTGACGCCGCGATAGGGCTGCGTCTCCGCCAGCCCGGCCCGGCAGAGGCGGCCGATGCACTTGATCGCGCTGGCGTGCGAGACGCCCAGGCTGCGCGCGATCCGGCTCGGGCCGACGCTCGCCTGCAGTTCGGCATCGCCGCCCTGCCGTATCAGCTTGGCGATCAGCTCGACATAGTCCTCCAGCAGCACACGCGCCTGCGCCGCACGCGCCGCCTGGAAGTGGGCCGGCCGCACCGGTTCATCCTGCGCTTCCTGTCGGGGCCTCTCCGATCGCAAGATTGTCATCGCCAATCTTCCGTGCCTGCGGCATTGAGAGAGTTGTAGCCAAGGATACAACTCCGCCCCATGCCGTCCCCGCTGCCCATCTCCGACGAGGCGCCGCCCCGGCCTCCCGGCCTGTCCGGACGCACCGAGCGTGCGATCCAGGACGTGCTGTCCGGGCAGAACGTCTCGCGTGGCCCATTCGGCCGCATCCTGTTCGCCCGCGGCCTGTTCGCCATGGCCGGTCCCGCCATCGTCGCCTCCGTCGCCTATGTCGATCCCGGCAACTACGTCACCAATATCCAGGCTGGCGCGCGTTATGGCTATGGCCTGCTCTGGGTGGTGCTGCTCGCCAACCTGATCGCGATGGTATTCCAGGGCCTGTCGGCGCGGCTGGGCATCGTCAGCGGACGCAACCTGGCCGAGCTCTGCCGGGAACGTTACCCGAGGGCCGCGGTGCTCCCGATGTGGCTGGCCGCCGAGCTGGCGGCGATGGCGACCGACCTCGCGGAGTTCGTCGGCGGCGCGATCGGGCTGTCGCTGCTCGCCCATATCGCGCTGCTGCCGGCGATGGGCGTCATGGGCGTGCTGACCTTCCTGCTGCTCGGGCTGCAGTCGCGCGGCTTCCGGCCGATCGAGCTGGTGATCGCCGGCCTGGTCGCGATCATCAGCCTGTCCTACCTCGCCGAGCTGTTCATCGCGCCGCCGCGCTGGGCCGCGGCCCTGCACGGGCTGCTGGTGCCCAGCCTGCCGGACGCGGGAGCACTCGGACTCGCCATCGGCATCGTCGGCGCCACCGTGATGCCGCACGCGATCTTCCTGCACTCCGGCCTGACCCAGAGCCGCGTGGTGCTGCGCAACGAGGCGGAACGGTGTCGCATGGTGCGCTTCTCCGACCGCGAGGTGCTGGTCGCCCTCTCCGTCGCCGGCTTGGTCAACATCGCGATGGTGGCGATGGCAGCCAGGTTCCATCCTGGCCATGCCGAGGTGGCCGACCTCGCCGGCGCCTATCGCACGCTGACGCCGCTGCTCGGGGCCAGCGCCGGCATCCTGTTCCTGGTGTCGCTGCTGGCCGCCGGCCTGTCCTCCTCTCTGGTCGCGACGATGGCCGGCCAGGTGGTGATGCAGGGCTTCGTCGGCTACGCGATCCCGCTCTGGGTGCGTCGCTCGGTGACCATGCTGCCCTCCTTCGTGGTGATCGGCATCGGCGTCGATCCGACCTGGGCGCTGATCGCGAGCCAGGTGGTGCTCTCCTTCGTGCTGCCGCTGCCGATGATCACGCTGCTGGCGATCAGCCGCGACGTGCGCGTGATGGGGGCTTTCCGGCTCACGGGGCGCTTCTACGGGCTGAGCCTCGCGATGGTGGCGGTCGTGCTCGGCCTCAACACCGCGTTGCTGGCGCAGACCTTCGGTTGGCTGTCCTGAAGGAAGCACGCTTGCGGAATCAGGTCGCACCTGCTGCAAGACCTTCGCACAACCGGCGGGACCCCATGGAATTCATCAGGCTCGGCTATCCGGACGCGTCGCTGCACGAGGCCAGTGCTGCCGCGGTCGCGCGCGTGCTGGAAGCCCATGAGCTCGAGGTCGAGTACGTGCCGCTCGCCCAGCCGGGGGACATGGAAGTTGAGCGCGTCGACCTGTTCGCCGCAGCCTGGCTGCCGCTGACCGACGCGTCCCTGTTGGCCTCCGGCGGGATGCAGCCGCTCGGGCTGCTCTATCGCCCGGCCTTCATCTGGGGCATCGCCGCCGACGCTCCGCAAAGCATCGCCGACCTGGCCGACGCTCCCGCCTTGGAGCGGCGTATCCTGGTGCTGCCCGGCCCGATCGCGACCTTGGCCGGCCAGGTGCTGAAGGCGTACGGGCTCGCGGCAGCCGGCTACGTCGTGGAGCAGGTCGCGGAGCAGGAGGCGCTCGCCTGGGCCGAGGCGGCGGACCCGTTGCGGATCGTGCCGCTATGCCGGCCGCACCACCTGCTGCACGCCTCCCGGCTGCGTGCCCTGGAAGACCCGCTCGGCGCCCTCGGGGCGGAGCAGGAGGCCAGGCTGCTGATCCGGCGAGGGCTGCGCGAGACGCTGGACTCCGACTTGCTCGACGAGCTGGAGGCGCTCACCCTCGGCAACAGGGTGGTCAGCGCCATGGCGCACACGATGCGCATCGAGGGGATGAGCGCCGAGGCCGCCGCCGATGCCTGGCAGCGCGGCAAGCTGACGCCCCGTGCTTGAGACATGGGTGCCCGAGGCGTGACCGACCGGCCGGCGATCATCATCTTCGGCGCCGGCCTGCGTCCCGACGGCACGCCGACGCCGACCCTGAGCCGGCGCATCGTCGCCGCGCTGGCGTTCGGCCACGGCCTGCCCGACGCGCTCTACCTGCCGACCGGCGGGATCGGCCGCAACGGCCCGTCCGAAGCCCGCGCGATCGCCGACGTGCTCCGGGCGGCGGGAGTGCCGGCCGCCTCGATCATCCTGGAGGAGACCGCCCGCGACACGTTCGACTCCGTGATCGCCTGCCGCGCCATCCTGCGCGGGCGTGACCACCGCGGCCCCGTCCATGCCGCCACCAGCGCCTACCACCTGCCGCGCTGTCTGGTGCTGCTGCGCCTGGCCGGACTGCGGGCGAGGGCGGTGCCGCCGCCGGCCGAGCCGGCCGCGTCGGAGTGGCGCAAGCGCTGGTACTGGCGCCTGCGCGAGGTGCCGGCGTTGCCCTGGGACGTCCTGCTGATGCTGCTCCGGCGCGGCGCGTAGGACGCACCGCAGCGAACGCTGGCATCGCTCCCGGAAATGTGATCAATACGGGCATTATATCAGGCGAGGGCTCAAACCGTGCAGGCCCCACCCCAGGCTACGGACGCAGACCTGTTGTTCAAGACGTTCCGGGACCGTAGCGACAAGGACTGGCTCGACATCCTGGTCGCCTCGCTGCGCATCCCCGAGATCGAGGGCGTCACCATGCCCGGCTTCCCGGACGACGACCTGCAGCGCGGGATGCACGGCCATTGCGGCGAGGTCTCGCTGCACGAGGCGCACGCCTTCTTCCGCGAGGTCAAGGCCTACGCCGCCTATGCCGGACGGCCGCTCGCGGCGCATCGCCGGCTGCTCGATTTCGGCTGCGGCTGGGGCCGCACGCTGCGCCTGTTCATGAAGGACATCCAGCCGGACAATCTGTTCGGCACCGATCCCACCTCGCGCTTCCTGACCGAGGCGCGCCGCTGCAACCACAACCTGAACTTCCTGTCCTGCGGCGTGGCGCCGCCGACGCTGCTGTCCGCCGAGAGCCTGGACTACATCATCTCCTGGTCGGTGTTCAGCCACCTGGACGAGTTCCTGACCATGCGCTGGATCGAGGAGTTCTCGCGCCTGCTCAAGCCGGGCGGCTTGCTGATGCTCACCACCCAGAGCCGTCGCTTCATCGCCTTCTGCGCCGAGCAGCGCATGCGTCGTGCTTCGGGGATACGGCTGGAGCATGGCTGGTACGAGGCCTGCGCGGACAGCTTCACCGACGAGAGCCACGAGAACGCCCGCTACGAGGCCGGGCACTTCCTGCACGCCGCCCCGGTCGCGCGGCCCAACCTGCTGTCGCACTACGGCGAGGCGATCATCCCGCGCGGCTACGTCGTCAAGCACTGGAGCCCGCTGTTCCGGCTGGTCGAGTTCCTGGACAACCCGGCTCGGCTGCCGCAGGTGCTGGTGGTGCTGCAGAAGCCCGGAAATTCTTGACTTGGACACCTCGAATCCCGACTCTGGAGTGGCTGAAGCGGGAGAGACCGGCATTGCCGGCGCCGAAGGAGCAACCGCCCCGGAATCTCTCAGGCAGAAGGACCGCCCGGCAACGACTTCTGGAAAGTGGCGTCTCGTGCGCCCGCCGACGGGATAACGATCTCAGGCAGACAGACAGAAGGGGCACCGAACGGACCGGCCTTCGCCGGCCGCAGGGGTGTGTCCGATGTCCCAGCCCGCCGAGCCGATCGCCTATACGCCCCTGCACGCCCTGCACCTCGCCCGCGGCGCCCGCATGGTGCCGTTCGCCGGCTACGAGATGCCGCTGCAGTATCCCACCGGCATCCTCACCGAGCACCTGCAGACGCGCGCCAGGGCCGGGCTGTTCGACGTCTCCCACATGGGCCAGGTCCTGCTGCGCCCGCGCTCCGGCGTGCTCGCCGACGCGGCGCTGGCGCTGGAGCGGCTGGTGCCCGCGGACATCCTCGGCCTGCCGCCGGGCCGGCAGCGCTACGCGGTCTTCACCAACCCGCGCGGCGGCATCCTCGACGACCTGATGGTCGCCAATGCCGGCGACGCGCTGGTGCTGGTGGTCAACGCCGCCTGCAAGTGGGCCGACCTCGCTCACCTGACCGTGCACCTTGCGGCCGAGTGCGACATCCAGCCGCTGTTCGACCGCGCGCTGGTCGCCCTCCAGGGTCCCGGTGCCGAGGCGGCGCTGTCGGCGCTGTCGCCGGAGGCAGCCGCGATGCGCTTCATGGACGTGCGGTCGCTCGACATCGCGGGGGTCACGTGCCTGGTCTCCCGCTCCGGCTACACCGGCGAGGACGGCTACGAGATCAGCATGCCCAGCGAGGATGCCGAGCGGGTCGCATCGGCGCTGCTGGGCCGGCCGGACGTGCTGCCGATCGGCCTCGGCGCCCGCGACAGCCTGCGCCTGGAGGCGGGTCTGTGCCTGTACGGCACCGATCTCGATCCCATGACCACGCCGGTCGAGGCGTCGCTGGACTGGTCGATCGGCAAGAGCCGCAGGGCCGGCGGCGCCCGCGCGGGCGGCTTCCCGGGCGCCGACGCGATCCTGCGGCAGCTGGCCGCCGGCCCGCCGCGACGCCGTGTCGGGCTGCTCCCGGAGGGACGCGCGCCGTTGCGCGGCGGCACCCGCCTGTTCGCGGGCGACCCCGCGCAGCCGGTCGGTACCGTCACCTCCGGCGCGTTCGGCCCCAGCCTCGGCGCACCCATGTCGATGGCCATGGTGTCGGCCCCGTTCACCGCCACGGGCACCCTGCTCGCCGCCGAGCTGCGCGGACGCGCGGTGGCGGCGCGGGTGGTGCCGTTGCCCTTCGTCACCGCCGGCTTCAAGCGATCCCACCCAAGGACAGCAGCATGATACACACCGACACCGGCTCCGATCTCTGGCAGGGCACGACGCCGGACGCGACGGCTTTCGCAGGGCGCCATATCGGGCCCGACGCGGCCGAGACCGCCGCGATGCTGCAGGCGGTCGGGGCGGACGACCTCGACGCCCTGATCGCCCAGACGGTGCCGGCTTCGATCCTGGAGGGCCTGCGGGCGGACGCGACGCCCGGCCTGGGCGAGACCGAGGTGCTGGCCCGGCTGCGCGCCATCGCCGCCGAGAACCGGGTGCTGACCTCACTGATCGGCCAGGGTTATTACGGCACCATCGTGCCGCCGGTGATCCAGCGCAACATCCTGGAGAACCCGGCCTGGTACACGGCCTACACGCCGTACCAGCCGGAGATCGCCCAGGGCCGGCTGGAGGCGCTGCTGAACTTCCAGACCATGGTCTGCGAGCTGACCGGCCTCGACGTCGCCAACGCCTCGCTGCTCGACGAGGCCACCGCGGCGGCCGAGGCGATGGCGCTCGCCCAGCGCGTGGCGCGCGTCAAGGCGACCGGCTTCTTCGTCGACAGCGACACCCATCCGCAGACCATCGCCGTGCTGCGCACCCGCGCCGAGCCGCTCGGCTGGAAGCTGATCGTCGGCGACCCGACCACGGACCTGGAGCCGGCCGAGCTGTTCGGAGCACTGCTGCACTATCCCGGCAGCTCCGGCGCGCTGCGCGACCATCGCGGCACGATCACCGCCCTGCATGCGGCCGGCGCGATCGTGGCGATAGCGGCCGACCCGCTGGCGCTGACCCTGCTGACCCCGCCCGGTGCGCTGGGTGCCGACATCGCCATCGGCTCGATGCAGCGCTTCGGCGTGCCGATGGGCTATGGCGGCCCGCACGCGGCTTACCTTGCGGTGCGCGACGCCTACAAGCGCGCGATCCCGGGCCGGCTGGTCGGCGTCTCGATCGACAGCCACGGCGACCGCGCCTACCGCCTCGCCCTGCAGACGCGCGAGCAGCACATCCGGCGCGAGAAGGCGACCTCTAACATCTGCACCGCGCAGGTGCTGCTGGCGGTGATCGCCTCGATGTACGGGGTCTATCACGGCCCCGCCGGGCTGACCGCGATCGCGCGGCGCACGCACCGCCTGACCACGATCATGGCGGCCGGCCTACGTGCGCTGGGCGTCGAAGTGCATACGGAGCATTTCTTCGACACGCTGAGCGTGGACGTGGGTGCGGGTGCCGCACGTGTGCTGGAGCGTGCGCGCGAGGCCGGCATCAACCTGCGCGGCTATTTCGGCGACGGCCGTATCGGCATCAGCCTGGACGAGACCAGCACGCCGGCGACGGTGCGTACGATCTGGTCGGCATTTTGCGGCGATAGCGACCGCATCGCCGCGGTCGAGGCGGAACTGGGGTCGCCGGAGGACGCGATCCCGGCCGGCCTGGCGCGTCAGGGGTCGTTCATGACGCATCCGGTGTTCCACGCGCACCGCTCCGAGACCGACATGCTGCGCTACCTGCGCCGGCTGTCGGACAAGGACCTGGCACTCGATCGCTGCATGATCCCGCTCGGCTCCTGCACGATGAAGCTGAACGCCACCGTCGAGATGATGCCGATCACCTGGCCCGGCTTCTGCGACATCCACCCGTTCGCACCCGCCGAGCAGACGCCCGGCTACGCCCGGCTGTTCGCCGAGCTGCAGGCCGCCCTCTGCGCCATCAGCGGCTACGACGCCGTCTCGCTGCAGCCGAACTCTGGCGCGCAGGGTGAGTATGCCGGCCTGCTGGCGATACGCGCCTACCACCGCAGCCGCGGCGACGTGCACCGCACCGTCTGCCTGATCCCGGCCTCCGCGCACGGCACCAATCCCGCCTCCGCGCAGATGGCCGGCATGCAGGTGGTCGTGGTCGGCTGCGACGGCAGCGGCAACGTCGACGTGGCCGACCTGCGCGGCAAGATCGAGCGTCACGCCGATCGTCTCGCCGCCATCATGATCACCTATCCGTCCACGCACGGGGTGTTCGAGGAGGCGGTACGCGAGATCTGCGCCATGGTGCACGCGGCCGGCGGCCAGGTGTACCTGGACGGCGCCAACCTCAACGCCCAGGTCGGCCTGTGCCGGCCCGGCCGCTACGGCGCCGACGTCAGCCACTTCAACCTGCACAAGACCTTCTGCATCCCGCATGGCGGCGGCGGTCCCGGCATGGGCCCGATCGGCGTCGCCGCCCACCTGGCTCCGTTCCTGCCGCAGCACCCCGCGGGCGCGGTGTCGGCCGCGCCGTTCGGTTCGGCCTCGATCCTGCCGATCTCGTACGCCTACATCCTGCTGATGGGCGATGCCGGGCTGAGGCGCGCGACCGAGATCGCGATCCTCAACTCCAACTATATCGCGACCAGGCTGGCACAGCATTATCCGGTGCTGTATCGCGGTGAGCGTGGACGCGTCGCGCACGAGTGCATCATCGACCTGCGCGCCATCAAGGACGCCGCCGGGATCACCGTCGACGACATCGCCAAGCGCCTGATCGATTACGGCTTCCACGCGCCCACGGTGAGCTGGCCGGTCGCCGGCACCTTCATGATCGAGCCCACGGAGTCCGAGAACAAGACCGAGCTGGACCGGTTCTGCGACGCCATGATCGCGATCCGCAACGAGATCCGCGCGGTGGAGCAGGGCGCCATCCAGGCGACCGACAGTCCGCTGCGCCACGCGCCGCACACCGTGGCCGACGTGACCGCCTCCGAATGGACCCGCGCCTACAGCCGCGAGACCGGCTGCTTCCCGGCCGGGGTGAGCGCTTCGAAATACTTCCCGCCGGTCGGCCGCTTGGACAACAGCTACGGCGACCGCAACCTGGTATGCTCCTGCCCACCGATCGACGAGCTGGCGGAGGCTGCGGACTGATACCGATCGCCCTATCGGGTGACCGGTATCAGAGTCGCCTTTGGCACGTGGCCGCCCCGCCAACCCCACGTGCATACCGGTCAGCCCAAAGGGCTGCCGGTATGAACTTCCCACCAGGCACGCGCCATGCCACTTGCAGGAAGGCACTACATCGCCGTAGTGTAAGCGTGAAGCGTGGAGATTCGAGCGATGGGCGTACCGATTTCGATCCGGTTGGATGATGACGTCCGCCATGAGCTCGAAGGGCAGGCGCGCGCGCATGGGGTAGGGCTCGCGACCCTGCTGCGCGACCTGGCTACACAGGCAGCGCGCGAGGCGCGACGGGCACGTATACGCGAGGCCAGCGGGCGGGTCGGCGCCCATATCGCAGCCTCGCCAGGAGGCAAGGCCTTCTACGAAGATTGGGGCACGCCTGCCGACCGGACGTGATGTTTCAAGCCGGCCAGATCGTCCTGGCCGACTGGCGCGGAGATGCCCGCCCGAAGGAGCCGAACAAGATCCGTCCGGCCGTCGTGGTGGAAGATGACGGGCTGTTCGCGCCGGATTACCCGAACGTGATCCTGGTGCCGCTGACCGATGACGCTGCCCTGGTGATCCCGGATCTGGCTGTTCCGATCATGCCGAGCGCCGAGAACGGCTGCAGCAAGCCGAGCTGGGCGGCATCGCACCTCGTCTCGACCACGTCCAAGGCGCGGCTCAAGGCGACGCCCAGCCGTGTGACGCCGGACCAGCTCGCCGCCATCCGCCGCCAGATCGCCCTGGCGGTCGGCATCGAGGCGCGCGACTGAGCTGCCTCGGGTTCGGCAGGCTCTATACCGGCAGCCCGCCCCTCATCGCGGCGTGCCGGCGCCGGAGCGAAGCGGGCAGCCCGGCGAGGCGGCGCATCGGCTTGGTCAGCCGCCAGCTCCACGAGCCGCGCAGGCGCGCGAGCTCCTGGCGCAGCCTGGTGATCTCCGCGTCCTCGGGTGCCGCATGCCGATCCACGGCCCACGCCCAGCTATCGGCGATCAGCTTCTCGTCGTCGGTCGCCATCAGGTGGACGAAGAAATCCAGGCTGCCGCCTTCGGTCGCCGTGCACTGGGTGCAGGCGAACCCGAGCAGCCCGTAGGCGGCGAGCTGCCGCATCAGGCGCGCGAAGGCCAGCGGCGTGAACACCCAGCAATGCACGTCGTGATAGGTGCCGTGTGCGAGCGCGTGCTGCATGACCGCGGTGGCATGATCGTATTCGTCGCGTCGCGGCGGCGGGTCGGGCAGCGGTGCCGCGCCCCACGCCCGATCCAGATCGAGTGCGGCGATGTTCAGCGTGAAGTCCAGGATCTGGCGCGGCCCGGGCACCACGATGCCCGCGCGCGCGGCCAGGATCATGTCGGCCGCCGAGCTGGTCTCGCGTCGGTAGTCGAAGCAGTAGCGCCGGTCCGGCACGATCAGACGCACCGTGCCGGAAGGATGCAGCACCGACTTCAGCTGTTGCAGCCAGCCGATCAGGTCGGGGATATGTTCGATCACGTGCGAGGCGACGACATAGTCGAACCGGCGCCCGCCGCATGCGGCATCGAGCGATCCGCCGCCCCACACGATGTCCACCTCGACGATGCGCCTGGGATCGACGTGCGGGTCGCCGGCATACTTGGCGCGAAGCGCCTCGGTGCCGACATGGTCGACATAGAGCACCCGGCACTGCGGCTTGTGCAGGATCGGGTTGTGCAGCGGCCCGATCTCCAGCCCCTGCGTGGCCCGCAGATCCAGCCCCTGCAGCAACGTCCCCACACGATCCGTCAATGGCCCGGCCCGCCGCCTTCAAGGTGGCCGGCTTCGAGATATTCGTCCATCACGCACGCCATCAGCCGCCTGTGGCAAATCTGTCTCACGCCGGCGCAATGCCCGCAATCCGGCTTCACGAGGCTGAGATTGACATCCGGGCGGTGTCTCCCCCATCTCGCAGCTTCCCGTTCTGGAGCGGACCGCATCCCGATGCCCGTTTACGCCTTCATCTTTCCCGGACAGGGCAGCCAGTTCGCCGGCATGGGACGCGACCTGGCCGCGGCCTTCGCGCCCGCGCGCGAAGTGTTCCAGGAGGTCGACGACGCGCTCGGCGAGCGCCTGTCGAAGCTGATGTTTGCCGGTCCGATCGAGGAACTGACCCTTACCCGGAACACCCAGCCGGCGCTGATGGCGGTCTCCCTGGCCGTGCTGCGCGTGCTGGAACGCGAAGGCAGTCTCGACCTGGCCCGCAGGGCCGCGGTCGTCGCGGGTCACTCGCTCGGCGAGTATGCAGCCCTGGCGGCGGCCGGCAGCCTCGGCGTCGCACGGACGGCCAGGCTGCTTCGCCTGCGCGGCAGCGCCATGCAGCAGGCGGTGCCGGCAGGCGAGGGCGGCATGGCGGCGCTGCTCGGCGTCGAGCTGGAGCCCGCACGCGAGATCTGCGCGGCGGCTGCCCTGCTCCGAATCGAGGGCCGGCCGGACCGGCACGAGGTCGTCGAGGTCGCCAACGACAATGGCGGCGGACAGGTGGTGATCTCGGGAGCGCTGAGCGCCGTCGAGCGCGCGATCGACATCGCCAAGGAGCGCGGCGTGCGGCGTGCCATGCTGCTGCCGGTCTCGGCGCCGTTCCACTGCGCGCTGATGGCGCCCGCAGCCGACGCGATGCGCGACGCGCTGGGGGAGGCCGACATCGCCCCCCCGAGGCTGCCGCTGATCGCCAACGTCACCGCGGCCAAGGTCACCACGCCCGATCAGATACGCGACCTGCTGGTGCGCCAGGTCACCGGGACGGTGCGCTGGCGCGAGAGCGTGCAGGCGATGACGGCCCTCGGCGTGGACAGCTTCATCGAACTCGGCGCGGGCAAGGTGCTGTCCGGCCTGTGCAAGCGTATCGCGCCGGACGCATCCACGCGCGCAGCCGGCACGCCGGAAGAGATCGAGGCGCTGCTCAAGCTGCTCTAGAGCAGCATCCGTTCAATTGGGATCGCTTCACGACACCAATTGACTGATAAAGCTGCTCTTTCCTCAGTCAAGCGGAGCATGATCGAGCAGATCATGCTCTGAGCGCCCCGGAAGGAGGATCTGCCATGTTCAGGCTCGACGGCAAGCTGGCGCTGGTCACCGGCGCTTCCGGCGGCATCGGCGCCGCCATCGCCGAGGCGCTGCACGCGCAGGGTGCCTCGGTGGCGCTGTCGGGCACACGGCGCGAGGCGCTCGATGCCCTGGCGGCGAAGCTCGGCGCCCGCGCGCATGTCTGCCCGGCCGACCTGTCCGACCCCGCCGCACCGGACGCGCTGCTCGCGGCTGCGGAACGCGAGGGCGGGCAGGGGGTCGACATCCTGGTCAACAATGCCGGCCTGACCCGCGACGGGCTCGCGCTGCGCATGAAGGACGCGGACTGGAACCGGGTGCTGGAAGTCGACCTGGCAGCGCCGTTCCGGCTGTGCCGGGCGGCCCTGAAGGGCATGCTGCGCCGGCGCGCGGGGCGCATCGTCTCGATCGCCAGCATCGTCGGCGTGACCGGCAATCCTGGCCAGGCCAACTACGCCGCCGCCAAGGCCGGCATGATCGGCATGAGCAAGTCGCTCGCCCAGGAGGTCGGCTCGCGCGGCATCACCATCAACGTGGTGGCTCCCGGCTTCGTCGCCACCGCGATGACCGACGTGCTGTCCGAGGAGCAGAAGGCGAGGCTGAGTGCCGCCATCCCGCTCGGGCGCCTGGGCAGCCCGGACGACGTCGCGGCGGCAGTGGTCTACCTCGCCTCGGAACAGGCGGCCTGGGTGACGGGTGCGACGCTGCACGTAAACGGTGGCATGGCCATGATCTAGGACTGCTGGAGGATCCGCCCTGGCGGCCATCCGACGCGACCCTCTCCGCTCCGGTTCTCGACGGCCACGCCGGATGACGGAGCCAGGACGAACCTTCCAGCAGTCTACGAGGCTGCGGTCAGGTAGCTGGCTTGCCGTGAGACACTGCTTATCGGTTGCGGTCGCTGGGTTTTTCGTGATGGCACCGGCGCCGTGCCCTATTGTCGTTGCCAGGTGAGGTGCGGTGCCTTGGCGGTCGGTGAAATTTCATGCTAATCGCCCGCTGCTTCGTCCGGAGCGGGCTGGCAGGATCGCGGATCATGTCGCACGACATGCCGCCGGGATGCGCAGGACAGGACGAACGAGTTCGAACCGCCCGTTTTCCGGGGCAGAGAGGAAGCAGATCAGATGAGCGAGATCGCCGACAAGGTTAAGAAGATCGTCGTGGAGCACCTGGGCGTCGAGGAGAGCAAGGTGACCCCCGAGGCTTCGTTCATCGACGACCTCGGCGCGGACAGCCTCGACACCGTCGAGCTGGTGATGGCCTTCGAGGAGGCCTTCGGGGTCGAGATTCCCGAGGATGCGGCGGAGAAGATCTCCACCGTCAAGGACGCCATCGACTATATCGAGAAGCAGAAGGCCGCCTGAGGACACGGTAGGGCACCATGGCGAGCGGCAACCAGGTGCGGCGCGTCGTCGTCACCGGCATGGGCATCGCCGGCCCTCTCGGCGTGGGTGTCGAGCCGTTCTGGAAGCGGCTGATCGAGGGCAGCACCGGGATCGACCGGATTCGCTCCTTCGACCCCACCGAGCTTCCGGCCCAGGTAGCCGGCGAGGTGCCCCTCGGCAGCCGTGAGACCGCCGGGCTCGACCTGTCCGACTGGATCCCCCACAAGGACCAGAAGAAGATGGACCGATTCATCCATCTGGGTCTCGTCGCCGCCACGCAGGCGGTCGAGGACTCCGGATGGACGCCCGAGGGCGAGGCGGATCGCTGCGCCACCGGCGTGATGATCGGCTCCGGAATCGGCGGCCTGCAGACGATCTACGATGCCTCGATCCTGATGCACGAGGGCAAGGGACGCCGGCTGTCGCCGTTCTTCATCCCGGCCTCGCTGATCAACCTGGTCTCCGGCCACCTCTCGATACGCTATGGGTTCAAAGGTCCCAACCACTCCGCCGTCACCGCCTGCGCCACCGGCGTGCACGCGATCGGCGATGCGGCCCGACTGATCATGTTCGGCGATGCCGACGTGATGGTCGCCGGCGGCACCGAGGCGGCGGTCTGCGCGCTCGGCATCGCCGGTTTCTGCGCGTCCCGCGCCCTGTCCACCAACTTCAACGACACGCCGACCCGGGCCTCGCGGCCATGGGACCGCGACCGCGACGGCTTCGTCATGGGCGAGGGGGCCGGCGTCGTCGTGGTGGAGGAGTACGAGCACGCCAGGAAGCGCGGCGCGAAGATCTATGCCGAGGTGCTCGGCTACGGCATGTCCGGCGACGCGCACCACATCACCGCGCCGGCCGAGGGCCATGCCGGCGCCTTCCGCGCCATGACGGGCGCCCTGCGCAACGCACGGGTGACCCCGGCCGAGATCCAGTACGTGAACGCGCACGGCACCTCGACGATGGCGGACGACCTGGAGCTGGAAGCGGTCGAGCGCCTGTTCGGCGACCACGCGCGCGGGCTCGCGATGTCGTCCACCAAGTCCGCGACCGGACACCTACTCGGGGCGGCCGGCGCGATCGAGGCGATCTTCTGCATGCTGGCGATACGCGACGGCGTGGTGCCTCCGACCCTGAACCTGGACGATCCCAGCCGCGAGAGCGTGATCGACCGGGTAGCGCACAGCGCCCAGGAGCGCCGCATCCGGATCGCGCTATCCAACAGCTTCGGCTTCGGCGGCACCAACGCGAGCATCCTGTTCGGAGCCATCTAGGCTGGTCCTGCTCTAGAACGCGCCCATGCGCCGGTTCCTCGGCCTTTTCCTGATCGTCATCCTGCTCGCAGGCGCCGGCCTGTCCGGTGTCTACGCGCTCTATCGGCATCCGGGTCCGCTGGCGCATGACACGGCAATCGTCGTCCCGCACGGTCGGCCAATGCTCGTCATCGAGACGCTGCAGAAGCAGGCCGTGCTGCCGCCGGGCGATGCGATGCGCTACGGCCTCCGCCTCGTCGCCCGGCTGACCCGCGCCGACGGGCCGATCCATGCCGGCGAACTGGCCTTCTCCGCGCACGCCTCCCCGGCGGACGTGTTGCACGTGCTGCGCACCGCGCGCCCGGTGCAGCATGAATTGACTATCCCGGAAGGCCTCACCGCGGCGCAGATCGCGCTGCTGGTCGCGCATGGCGCGGCCCTGTCCGGCCCAACTCCCGTCCCCCAGGAGGGTAGCGTCCTGCCGGAAACCTACGCCTACGAGCGCGACACGACGCGCGAGGTCCTGGTCGACCGCATGCAGCAGGCGATGCGTCGCCGGCTGGCCACGGTCTGGAGCGGCCGCGACCCCGACATCGGCCTGTCCGGTTCCTCCGAGCTGCTTAGCCTGGCCAGCATCGTCGAGCGCGAGACCGCCATCGCCGCCGAGCGGCCGCTGGTCGCCCGCGTGTTCCTCAACCGGCTGCGCCTCGGCATGAGGCTGCAATCCGATCCGACCGTGGCCTACGCGGCATCCGGCGGCCTGGGCAACCTGCCACGTCCGCTGAGCCGGTCCGACCTCGCGCAGCCGAACCCCTACAACACCTACGTCGTCGCGGGCCTGCCTCCCGGGGCGATCTGCGCGCCGGGCGCTGCCTCGCTGGAGGCGGTGGCGCATCCGGCACCGGGGGACGCGCTGTATTTCGTGGCCGACGGCAGCGGCGGCCACGCCTTCGCGTCCGACCTGCCGGGCCACCTGCGCAACGTCGCCCGGTTGCGCGCGCGAGAGATAGGCGCGCGCGAGATGGCGGCACCGGCCCCATGAGCGTCACGACGCGACGCGACGCCGTCATTACCGGGGCGACCGGCGGCATCGGGCGCTGGATCGCGCTCGGCCTGGCCGAGGCGGGCTTCCGGCTGTTCGTGATCGGGCGCAACCCCGACGCCCTGGCGGCGATGCGCGGCTGGATCGGCAGCCGCCTGCCGGACGCTTCGGTCGAGACGGTCGTGGCCGACCTGTCGCTGCTGTCCGAGACCCGCGCCGCGGCGGCAGCCGTGCTCTCGCGTGCCGACGAACTGGCGTTGCTGGTCAACAATGCCGGCACGCTGTCGCCGCGCCGGACCATCACCGCCGAGGGCCATGAGCGGACGCTCGCGGTCAATCACCTGGCGCCGTTCGTGCTGACCCGCAGCCTGCTGCCGGCGTTGTCGCGTGCCTCCGCAGGGGCACGCATCGTCGATGTCGGCTCCTCGACGTCGGATCGTGCCCGCATCGATCCGGACGATCTTGAGCTGGTGCGCCACTGGGGCATGGTGCGCGCCTATTCCCGCTCCAAGCTGGCCCTGCTGATGACCAGCCTGACGCTCGCGCGGCAGCTGGAGGGCAGCGGCGTCACCGTCAACGTCGTGCATCCGGGCACCGTCGCGACCGGGCTGGTGCGCAATGGCGGCGTCGTCGGCCTCGCCTGGAAGATGATGGCGCCGTTCGTGCTGAGCGAACGCGAGGGCGCAGACACGCCCCTCTACGCCGCCCTTTCGGCGGAATGTGGTGACCTCAGCGGCAGCTATCTGAAGCGGCGGCAGCCGGTGCGTCCGAATTGGCGGGCGCTGGATCGGGCGCTGTGCATGCGGGTGCTGGCCGCGACCGAGGCGCTGGCCGCACCCCGTCCGCGGGGCGGCTGAACAGCCCGGTCAGGTTGCGGCAGGCCCCGCGCAGCCAGACCTGCGCGCTCCAGCCGCGCGCCCGGTCGCCGAACGGCCCGTGCACCGCGAAGATCCGCTCGGGAGGGGCGAACAGGCTGTGCTCCTCGGCGTCGAGTGCCGCCGGATCGCGCGACAGCATCGCATCGAAGCGCAGCCGCTCGGTGAGCCAGGCGGCGAGGCTGGGCGAGAGCCGCGAGACCAGCGAGAAGGCCAGGACGATGGAGCTGACCGTCATCTCGCGGCACCGGCCGGTCGCCGCCAGATAGAGCGCCTGCGCCACGATCTCGGGCTGGTAGACCGGCGGCACCGGGCGCGACGGGAAGCCCATGTACGAGGGCGAGTGGCTGAAGAACGGCGTGTTCACCGCGGGCGGGAACACCGTGCCGACATGCACCCGGCTGCCGTCCAGCCGTAGCTCCGAGCGTATCGACTGGCTGAAACCGCGTACTGCCGCCTTGGCACCGGAATAGGAGGTCATCAGCGGCAGGCCGTGGAAAGCGATCCCCGAGCAGACGTTGATGATCGTGCCGCGGTCTCGCGGCAGCATCCGGCGCAGGGCGATCCGAGTGCCGTTCACGGTGCCCATGTAGGTGACGTCGTTGACCCGGCGATACTCGTCCTCGGGCACGTCGAGCAGCCGCCCGTAGACGCCGTTGCCGGCGGCGTTGATCCAGGCGTCGGGCGTCCCGAGGACGGCGACGATGCTCTCCGCCGCTCGCTCCAGGGCAGCGCTGTCCGCCACGTCGGCGATCGCCACGGCGCTGGTCGAGCCGGCCAGGCGCACATCCTCGGCAGCAGCGGCGAGGCCGGCGGCGCCGCGCGCGATCAGCCCCACCTTCCAGCCGCGCCGCGCGAACACGCGGGCGGTGCAGCGACCTATCCCCGACGAGCCGCCGGTGATCACCACCAGGCGCGCCGGATCAGGGATGGCCGAGGCAGGGAACTGTCCGGGAATCGCGTTCATGCCCATCATAGGACATAAGCGCCCCCTCCTGTAAATCCTCGCACGCCGGTGGTGGCGGAACGCTCCGCACTGCCCGGTGTTGGCAGTGCCGGCAATCCTGTGCGGAGCATGACATGACCGACCTGACGCGACGCACCCTGTTCGGCAGCACCGCTGCCCTGGCGGGTGCGGGCTTGTCGGGCGCCGCCGCCATGACGCCGCAGCAGGAACCTATGGCGCTCAGAGGTTCGGTCGAGCATGGCCAGGTCAGCCTACCGCCGCTGCATGCGGCAAGCGAGGCCAACGGTGCGCCGCCCAACCCGATGCCGCCCGGCGGCCGTCTCGGCGTGGCCGTGGTGGGGCTCGGCGCCCTGGCCCTGGAGCAGATCATCCCCGCCTTCGGGCAGTCCGACCATGTCCGCCTAGCGGGCCTGGTCAGCGGCATGCCGGAGAAGGCGCGTGCGATCGCGACGCAGTACGGCGTCGACCCCCGCCACCTCTACGACTATGCCAGCTTCGACCGCATCCGCGACGACCCGGCGATCGACATCGTCTACATCGTGCTGCCCAACGCGATGCATGCCGACTTCACCGCACGCGCGGCGGCGGCCGGCAAGCACGTTCTGTGCGAGAAGCCGATGGCCAACTCGGTCGCCGAGGCGCAGCACATGATCGATGCCTGCCGCTCCGCCGGCCGCCGGCTGATGATCGCCTACCGGCTGCAGCACGACCTGGCGCATCGCACCGCGATCGGCTTCGCGCGCCAGCGCAGGTTCGGCGCGGTGCGCATGATCCAGGCCACCAACGGCCAGAACGACGCCGCCAACGGCCAGTGGCGGCAGATCCGCGCGATGGCCGGCGGCGGCTCGCTGCCCGATGTTGGGCTCTACTGCACCAATGCGTTCCGCTACATCACCGGCGAGGAGCCGATCGAGATCACCGGCCAGGTCACCCGTCCCACGGGGGATGCGCGCTTCGCCCAGATCGAGGACGTGTCGCTGTTCACCCTGCGCTTTCCCTCGGGGATCATCGCCACCGGGGGCGCCGGCTACAGCTTCCACGAGAGCCGGCAGCTGCGGGTCCACGCCGAGACCGGCTGGTTCGGGCTCGACCCGGCCTTCGGATACGACAACCTGGCCCTGCAGATCAGCCGCAAGGAAGGCAAGTCGAGCGCGCTGGAGACCCGCCGCTTCTCGTCGCACAGCCAGTTCGCGCGCGAGATGGACGCCTTCGCGCTCTCCCTGCACAACGACGCGACGCCGCTGACGCCGGGGGAGGAGGGCCTGCAGGACCTGCGCGTGCTGGAGGCGATCTACCAGTCCGCGGCCGGCGGCTCGCCGGTGAAGCTCGCGGCACAGGGCGGGCACGACGTTACCCGCGGGGTCTGGCCGAAGCAGCTGGGCGCCTACCTCCCAGCTTGAAATTAGCGTGGCGGCGGCAGCGGCTGGCTCTGCACCCTGGCGTCGGGTGCGATCCTCACCGGGCCGCCGCCATCGACACCCTGGCCGCTGCCGTACGCCGCATGGGGCTGGTAGGGCTGCGGGTAGGGCGACCGCTGCGCAGCACTGCCGCCGAAACGCATCAGCACGGCGCGCAGCGGGTCCGCCCCCGGGTTGTTGACGCGCATGGCGACGGCGATGTCCTCCACGCCGACCGGCTGGCCGTAATAGGCGCGGTTGCCGACGCTGTCCGACGACAGCACGCTGCCCTGCAGCGAGATGCCGGCGAACAGGCCGGAGCTCTTCTCCAGGGCGACGATGTCTGCGCGCAAGGCGGTGGTGGTGGCACCTTCCAGGCCGATGCCAAGTGTCGCGAAGGTCAGCGACGCGTTGGCGCCGAACTTGAACCGGCTATCCATGACGGCGGTCAGGCCCTTGCGGGTCATGATGAACATCATCAGCTCGACGTCCTGCACGCCGGCCTGCAGGCCGAACGAGCCCGAGCTCATCGAGTAGAAGGCCGGCGCCGACCAGGAGCCGGCGCCATCGCGCCCCAGCAGCACGCAGCCGCCGCCGGAGCCGCCGAAGATGAACGACATCCGGAAGATGCTCGGGCAGATCACCACGCCCTTGGCACGGGCCAGGAAGCGCTGCGCCTGGTCGCCGTTCTCGCGCCAGTCCAGCACGTCCTGGGCGGCGAGCGTCGCCCGGTCCACCAGGCGCTGCTGCTGCTCCTGCCGGCTCGAGTTGACCAGCTGCGCGCGGGCCCTGTGCGGCAGGCTCCCCGCCGCGAGGACAAGCCCGGCCAGGAGGGCCGATACCGGCAGGGATGTCATGGCAAGCCCGCGTCGCGTTCGCATCGTCTTTGCTTTCTCGTAATGTCCGGCGCGTCGCCGGATATCGGTTCGAGCCGTGCAATACCAAGGATCCGGGGTCGTCGTCAGTCCTTTAAGCTCATGTCAGGGATATTCCGGAAGCATCTGAAATCGCCTGCGCAAGCTCTGGTACCGCAGCCAGGATCGGGGCTGCGTGGCGCAAGCCGCCGTCGCGCAGGAAGGGCGAGACCGGCGCACCTGCTTCGGCCAGGACCGGCAGTGCGCCGGCCACGTCCCACAGGTTGATCGAGAGCTCGACGTAGCCGTCGAGACGGCCGCAGGCGACGTCGGCCAGCGCCAGGGCGCCGGAGCCGCCGGTGCGCGGTGCGGCGCCGAGCGCCATCATGCGTGTGACCAGGGCTGCGAAGTCCTGCGCCGTGACCTTCGGGCTCCAGCCGATCTCGATCATCGCCGAGCTTGGGTCGCGCGTCCCGGCGGCGCGTATCGGCTTGCCATTCAGGGTGGCGCCGCCGCCGGCCATGGCGGCGAAGCTCTCGCCCAGGACGGGCGCCACCAGCAGGCCCGCCGCCGGCATGCCGTCCGCCAGCAGCCCCAGCGATACGCACCAGCGCGAGCGTCCGCGCGCGAAGTTCGAGGTGCCGTCGATCGGATCGACCACCCAGCGCAGGCTCGAGGGCGGTCCGGCACGATCCCGCTCGCCGCCCTCCTCGCCCTGGAAGTCGTCGCCGGGGAACAGTGCCGCGATGCGCCCGGCGACCAGCGCCTCGACCGCGCCATCGGCCTCGGTCAGCCAATCCTGCGTACCCTTCAGGCGGGCTTCGGGCAGGCCGGGCTGCGGTCGCATGCGCATGGCCAGCGCTGCGGCCTCCTCGACGATGGCCGCCGCCGCCTCGAAACGCCGGCCGATGGCTTCTGATCCCACGTCATGTCCCGCCTGGATGAAGGGTCGAACGTGGGCCGCGCTCATTCTGTGCGCAAGGCTGGGCGCAAGACCGGGCGCAAGGCCGCGCTCATTCCGCGCGCAGGGCCGCGCGCAGGGAGGCGGTGATCGCCGGGTCCTCCAGCATGGCCAGGCGTGCCGCCGCGATGGTCGCGAAGCGGTGCGTCAGCATGCGCCGGCGGGCCGGACTGAGGCCGTGCACCGGCGCCTCGCGCAGTAGTTCGGCCTCGTGCGCGAAGGCGGCACCCGGCCGGCCGCAGGCATCGCCGACGCACGCCACCACCAGGCCGGTATCCTCCGGCAGCAACGCGCGCGGGAACGCCTCGTCGACGGCGAAGTAGAGCGCATCGGAATATTCCCGGTAGTCGCGCCACTTCTGGTCGGTCAGGAAGTCGCGGGGCCCGGACTTGACCTCGATGCAGGCGAAGCCGCCATCCGGCCGCAACGCCAGTATGTCGGCGCGGCGCCCATTCGGCAGCGGCACCTCGTGCAGCACCACCCATCCGAGCTGGCCGCACAGGCGAGCGGCGGCGCGCCGGATCGCGAGCGAGTTCTCGGGAAGGCTGATCTGCATCGGCCCCCCGTGATGCCGAAACGCGCGCTTCGCCGCAAGCCATAAGTATGCCGTGACGCCCGGCAGACCGGCCCTCAGCCGGGTCTGACCAGCAGGTGCTGCTTCCTGCCGACCGACAGCTTGATGGCGCCATCCGACAGGTCCGCGGCGGACACGATGCGGTTCTCGTCACGGACGGGCTGGTCGTTCACGCGCAGACCGCCGCCGCGTATCAGCCGGCGCGCCTCGCTGTTGCTGCCGACCAGCCCCACCTCGGCGAAGAGGCGGTAGACCGGCAGGCCCGCCTCCAGGCGAGCGAGGTCGACCAGGCGCGAGGGCAGCGCCTCGGCCACGCCCTGGCCCGCCTCGAACAGCAGCCGCGCGGCCTCGGCGGCCGCGTCGGCTTGGGCGCGGCCGTGGCAGAGGGCGGTCGCCTCGGTCGCCAGGATCTTCTTGGCCTCGTTGATCCCGGCGCCGGGCAGGGCGCCGAGGCGGTCGCACTCCGGCAGCTCCAGCTCGGTGAACAGGCGCAGGAAACGCCCGACATCGGCGTCCTCGGTGTTGCGCCAGAACTGCCAGTACTCGAACGGCGACAGCCGGGCCGGCGACAGCCAGACCGCGCCGGACGCGGTCTTGCCCATCTTGGCGCCGGAGGCGGTGGTCAGCAGCGGCGTGGTCAGGCCGAACACCTGCTTCTGGTCGGTCCGGCGCACCAGCTCGACGCCGGAGACGATGTTGCCCCACTGGTCCGAGCCGCCCATCTGCAGGCTCACCCCGTGGCGCCGGCCGAGCTCGCGGAAGTCGTAGCTCTGCAGGATCGAGTAGTTGAACTCGAGGAAGGTCAGCCCCTGCTCGCGCTCCAGCCGCTGGCGCACGGAGTCGAAGCCGAGCATGCGGCTGACGCTGAAATGCACGCCGACCTCGCGCAGAAGGTCGATATAGCCGAGCGCATCCAGCCAGTCGGCATTGTCCGCCAGGATCGCGTCGGAGGGGCCGTCGCCGAAGCGCAGCATACCCTCCAGGTTGCGGCGGATACCCTGGCGGTTGCGCTCGATCCCGGCCGCATCGAGCAGCTGTCGTGCGTCGTCGCGGAAGGAGGGGTCGCCGATCCGGGTGGTGCCGCCGCCGAGCAGGGCCACCGGACGGTGCCCGTGCTTCTGCAGCAAGCGCAGCATCATGATCTGGATCATGCTGCCGACATGCAGGCTGTCCGCGGTGACGTCGAAGCCGATATAGCCGCTCACGACGCCCGAGATCAGTGCGGCGTCGAGCGCCTCGCTGTCGGTGCACTGGAACACGAAGCCGCGTGCTTCGGCTTCCTGGAGGAATAGGCTCTGGGGCATGCGGGCGGCCTGAGAACCCGGCATGGGGCGGCGCCCATGCCGGGGGGCATCGTCAATCGGCGGCGAGCGCCATCGTCTTGCGGGCGATGACCTTGCCGACATAGTCGTCGATCGCCCCTGACACCTGGTCGGCGTGGTTGGCGAACACGTGGTCGGCTCCGGCATAGACCCGGTAATCGACCTGCACGCCCTTCTGGGTGTTGAGCTTGTCGACCAGCTTGCGCACCGCTGGCTCGGGGACCAGCTCGTCGGTATCGCCATGCAGCATCAGTCCGCCGCAGGGGCAGGGTGCGAGGAAGCCGAAATCATAATGGTTCGCGGGCGGTGCCACGCTGATCCAGCCGGAGATCTCCGGACGACGCATCAGCAGCTGCATGCCGACGAAGGCACCGAAGGAATAGCCCGAGATCCAGAGTCCGCTGGAACTCGGGTTGACCATCTGCATCCAGTCCAAGGCCGCGGCGGCATCGCTGATCTCGCCGATGCCGCCGTCATAGCGACCCTGCGAACGGCCTACGCCACGGAAGTTGAACCGCATCACGGAGAAGCCGAGCCGTTCGAAGGCCCGGTACATCGCGTAGGTGATCCGGTTGTTCATCGTGCCGCCATGCAGCGGGTGGGGGTGCAGGATGAGGGCGAGCGGCGCATTGGCTTCACCTGAATGGTGATAGCGTCCTTCAAGGCGACCGTCGGGGCCGGCAAACATTACCTCAGGCATCTTGTCCCGCTATTTTTGTCGCTGCGCCTCCAGGCATGGACAACAGCTTTGTTAGAACGCGATATGGACGCATGGCGATGCCCCGCCATGCGTGTGACTTTCAGTTCGACGACCTGCTGGACCGTTGGGTGGAACTGGCTGGATAAGACCGGTCGAACCGGCCAGGGAAACAATAATGGCCCACCGGCCGCAGCTTTCAAAATGTTTGATGCTCAAGAGTGCATTGCATGAGCTGAATATGTGGCTGGCTGCCGAGACTCGAATGGAACGACATCATAAACAGCCCCTTTGTCGTGCAAGGTCACAGCCCGGGATGCTGATCTTCAGGCAACTCGTCCCTAAGTCTATAGAGACGCCGGCGGCCGATTTACACTGAAATCAATGGTCAAGCGTCATAAGCGGGCTCAAAACCCAGACACGGGGTCGTGAGCGCTGCCCACCCGTGCATGATGTTCGAGCAGGAAGGAAACGGATCCATGGCCTACGCCGACCAGATATTCACCTGCCTCGACGCGAACGCGACCGAGCCGCTGCGCCCGGAGGCGTCGGACGCGCTGCATCATGCCGTCCGGTTCGATGGCAACCCGTCATCGCCGCATCGTGCCGGCCGCCTCGCGCGCGCTTTGCTCGAATCCGCGCGGGAGCAGGTCGCTGGCCTGTTCGGCGGCGAGGCGGACGAGCTGGTGTTCACGTCCGGCGGGACCGAGGCGAACGCACAGGCCGTTCACGCCATGGCACGACGATTCCTGGTCGGTGCCTCCGAGCATGAGTGCATCCACGCCGCCCTGCCTGGTGCCGGCTCGATCCCGGTGCAGGCGGACGGACGGGTGCGGCTCGATCGTCTGGAGCAGATGCTCGCGCAGACGCCGCAGCCCACATTGGTCTGCCTGATGTTGGCCAACAACGAGACCGGCGTGATCCATCCGATCGCCGAGGCCGCCCGGCTGTGCCGCCGTCACGACGCCTGGCTGCATGTGGACGCGGTGCAGGCCGCCGGCCGCATCCCGCTCGATCTCGCCGCCCTCGGGGCCGACAGCCTGGCCCTCTCGGCGCACAAGCTCGGCGGTCCCAAGGGTGCGGGCGCGCTGCTCCTGTCGGGTCCGCGACGCGGCCGGCTGGCGCCGCTGATCGCCGGCGGCGGACAGGAACGCGGACGTCGTGGCGGCACGCCTGCGCTGCCCGCGATCGCCGGGTTCGCCGCCGCCGCGGCCGCGGCCGTCGGCGACCTCGCGGCGCGTGCGGGCAGGCAGCAGCAGCTGCGCGGCCGCATCGAGCAGGCGGCGGTGGCGGCCGGTGCGGTCGTCTGCGGCGGCGACGCGCCGCGGCTGCCCAACACCAGCTGCCTCGCCCTGCCGGGACGGCGTTCCGAGGCGCAGCTGATCGCACTCGACCTGGCAGGGTATGGGGTTTCCGCCGGCAGTGCCTGCTCGTCCGGCAAGGTCGCGCGTTCGCACGTGCTGGAGGCGATGGGCCTGGGCACGCTGGCAGCGCAGGCGATCCGCGTCTCGCTACCCTGGAATGTCGAGGCGGATGCCGTGGCGGGCTTCATCGACGCCTATATCGCGATGGTCGGGCAGCAGGCACGGGCGGCATGATCTATCTCGACAACCAGGCCACCACCGCCTGCGATCCGCGCGTGCTCGAAGCGATGCTGCCGCTGTTCTCGGTGCATTACGGCAACGCGCACAGCGCCGAGCACCGGATGGGCCGCGACGCCGAGGCGGAGGTCGAGACCGCGCGTGCCGCCGTCGCCGCCCTGCTCGGTGCGGACCCGCGCGAGATCATCCTGACCTCCGGCGCCACCGAGGCGAACAACCTGGCCATCAAGGGCGCCGCCCGACACGCGCGCTCGACCGGGGATGCGCGGCGCCGCCTGGTCACGCTGGCCACCGAGCATCCCTGCGTGCTGGCCAGCGTGCGCGACCTCGCGACCGAGGGTTTCGAGCCGGTGATCCTGCCGGTGGAGCCCGACGGCCGCCTCGATCCGGCGCGGCTGGAAGCAACACTGCGGGTGCCGACCCTGCTGGTCAGCGTCATGGCGGTGAACAACGAGACCGGGGTGATCCAGGACCTCGCCGCCCTGTCACCGCTGATCCGCCGGGCCGGCGCGCTGTTCCACTCCGACCTGGCCCAGGCGGCGGCGAAGATCGCGCTCGACGTCGCGGGCATCGGGCTCGACCTCGCCTCGGTCAGCGGCCACAAGTTCTACGGCCCCAAGGGCGTCGGCGCGCTCTACGTCCGCCGCCGTCCGCGGGTCCGGCTGACGCCGCTATTCTCCGGCGGCGGCCAGGAGCGGACCCTGCGTTCCGGCACGCTGCCGGTGCCGCTGGTCGCGGGCCTCGGCGTCGCCTGCCGGATCGGCCTGGACGAGATGGCGGAGGAGTGCCACCGGCTGCGCGCGTTGCGCGACCGGCTGCTGGGACGTCTGATGCAGGCCATCCCGGGGCTCGTGGTCAATGGCAGCCTGGCCCACCGGGTGCCCGGCAACCTCAACCTGCGCTTCCCGCACCGGACCGCTTCCGAGATCATCGCGCGCGCGCCTGATCTATGTATCTCCACCGGCTCCGCATGCTCGTCGGCCGCCATCGAGCCCTCCGGCGTGCTGCGCGCGATGGGCCTGAGTCGCGACGAGGCGGCGAGGAGCTTGCGCCTGGCGATCGGACGCTTTACCTCACCGGCGGAACTGGACCAGGTGGCGGACATCCTCGAACGCGCGCATGGTCCCACCGCAACCGATCATCCGTCCGAGACCGCAGAATGCCTAGAATGAGCTTCGTCGAGCGCGACAGCACCATACGCGAGGTCGAGGCCCCGCTCGGGCTTTCGGTGCTGGAGATCGCCCATCGCCACGGCATCGACCTCGAAGGCGCCTGCGAGGGATCGCTGGCCTGCGCCACCTGCCACGTGGTGGTCGACCCGGCCTGGTCCGCCAAGCTGGCCGATCCCACCGAGGACGAGGAAGACATGCTCGACCTGGCCTTCGCGCTGGAAAAGACCTCGCGCCTGGGCTGCCAGCTGGTCATGACCGAGGCGCTGGACGGTCTCGTCGTACGGCTGCCGCGAACCGGCTGAGCGCATGCGCGTACTCGTGGCCATGTCCGGCGGCGTGGACAGCTCGGTGGTCGCCGCCCTCCTGGCCGAGCAGGGCCACGAGGTGATCGGCGCCACGCTGCAGCTCTACGACCAGCGCGGATCCGATGCCAGGAAGGGCGCCTGCTGCGCCGGTCGCGACATCCAGGATGCGCGCCGCGTCGCCGAGCGGATCGGCTTCGCGCACTACGTGATCGATGCCGAGGACCGCTTCCGCGAGACCGTGATCGACAGCTTCGCCGCCAGCTATGCCGCCGGCGAGACGCCGGTGCCCTGCGTGCAGTGCAATCGCGGCGTCAAGTTCACCGACCTGCTCGGCCTCGCGCGCGACCTGGGCGCGGAGGCGATGGCGACCGGGCACTATGTCCGTCGCGTCGATGAAGCGGGCGAAGTCGAGCTGCACCGCCCGCTCGACGCGGACCGCGACCAGAGCTGGTTCCTGTTCGCCACCACGCGCGAGCAGCTCGGCTTCCTGCGCTTCCCGCTCGGCGACATGGCCGACAAGGACGCCGTGCGCGCCGAGGCGCTGCGCCTGGGGCTCGCGGTCGCCGACAAGCCGGACAGCCAGGACCTGTGCTTCGTGCCCGGCGCCACCGCCTATTCCGCCCTGGTCGAACGATTGCGTCCGGAGGTCGCGGGCGACGGCGACATCGTCGATGCGGCCGGCCGCCTGCTCGGCCGTCACCAGGGCATCGCCCGCTACACCACCGGACAGACCAAGCGCCTGGGCGAGGCGGCCCTGGTCGACGGCGTGCGCCAGCAGGTGGTGACGGTGGAGCCGCGCACGCGTCGGATCGTGGTGGCGCCACGCACCGGCGCGGGGCGTCGGTCGCTGCGCCTGCGCGAGATGAACTGGCTGATCGCGCCGCCGCGGCAGGCCTCGCTGCGCTGCGCGGTGCAGCTGCGCGCGCGCGAGCCCGCCCGCCCGGCCAGCATCCGCGCCACCCTCGACGGGGCGGAGGTGCTGCTCGACGACGACGTGCTGCCCGCCCCCGGCCAGGCCTGCGTGCTCTATCAAGGGTCGCGTGTGCTCGGCGGCGGCTTCGTGTGCCGCGCCGATGCGGCCTGACGTGATGGGCGAAGGCAGGCTGGTGATCGGCACCCGTCGCTACTCCTCCTGGTCGCTGCGCGGCTGGCTGGCGGTACGCCTGGCCGGCCTGGACGTGACCGAGGAGCTGATCCCGATCGCCGGCGGACAGACCGAGGCGATTCGCACCGCCACCCCGGCCGGGCTGGTGCCCTATCTCGAGCATCGCGGCGCGCACGTGTGGGAGAGCCTGGCGATCGGCGAGTACTGCGCCGAGCTGGCCCCCGCCCTATGGCCGGGCGACCGCATCGCGCGTGCCCGCGCCCGCAGCCTCGCCGCCGAGATGCATGCCGGTTTCCGTGCCCTGCGCCTGGCAATGCCGATGAATTGCGGCCGCGACGCGCGACCGCTGGCGGGCGGCGTGGCGCCCGAGGTGGCGGCCGACATCGCGCGGCTCGAGGCGATCTGGTCCGCGGCCAAGGGACCCTACCTGTTCGGCGCCGACCTCACCGTGGCCGACGCGATGTTCGCGCCCGTCGTCTCCCGCCTGATCTCCTACGCCGTGCCGCTGGGCAGCCGGGCGACGGCCTACCGCGAGGCCGTGCGCGCGCATCCCCTGCTGGTGGAGTGGTATCGCGCGGCGGCTGCCGAGCCGGTCGCCTGGCGGCTCGACCGTTACGAAAGCGTCGCCTGACCGGACGGTCGCCGTGTACCGGCGGCCCCTCGGGCTGACCGGTTATGCACGTGGGGTTGGCAGGGCGGCC
>JAABUQ010003081.1_pt1 | contig 31358 bp, 41 predicted proteins | sample 5560001 | NCBI WGS metagenome assembly JAABUQ01 (sample SAMN10711888, study PRJNA513371) | rock metagenome | isolation source: Antarctica rocks | place: Antarctica: Victoria Land, Finger Mt nord | collected 2015-12-18 | reverse complement strand
CCAACCATAAGCAGGCATTGGCGAGCTACCAGTTCCAGGGCGTGCTGCCCCAGCTCGCCAAGGAGGCGATGCACGTTGCCATCTCGATGAGCAACGCCTGCGACTATTGACTGAGCGCGCACACCAGGAGGTCGCTAGCTGCGGCTGCATTGGCGACCCCAGCATCCTGCTGTGCGGTGTTTAGCCCGCCAGTGAACGTGAGTAACGGAGGCGGGGCCGCCGGTGCCCCATGAATGAGGTGGTCCATGAACACGAACGTCGATCTGATCGTCATCGGCACAGGCTCCGCGGCAGGTTCTGTCGCCTACCCGTGTCGGTCGGCTGGCTGGAGCGTCACGGTGATCGATTCTCGGCCCTTTGGCGGCACCTGCCAGCTGCGCGGATGCGACCCGAAGAAGGTCCTGGTCGGCGGCGCTGAGCTGGTGGATTGGAATCGCCGCATGCAGGGCAATGGTGTTCCCGGCGCGGACCTCACGATCGAGTGGCCGGATCTCATGCGCTTCAAGCACACCTTCACCGAGCCGGTGCCCGAGCAGAACGAGCGGAGTTTTGCCGAGGCGGGCATCGGCATGCGGCACGAGCGGGCCCACTTCGTCGATGAGACAACGCTCAGAGTCGGTGACGACACGCTGACCGGCAACCACATCGTGATCGCGGGCGGCGCGCGGCGCGCCACGCTGAATATCCCCGGCGAGGAGCATCTCACCACCAGCACACAGTTCCTGGAACTCGAGCGCCTGCCCCGGCGGATCGTGTTTGTCGGAGGCGGCTACATCGCCTTCGAGTTCGCCCACATCGCTGCTCGTGCCGGGGCCCAGGTGGAGATCGTCCACCGCGGGGAGCGTCCGCTCGAGCGCTTCGATCCCGACCTCGTGGCGCGCCTGGTCGAGGCCACCCGCGAGCTTGGAGTCGAGGTGCACCTTGAGACGCACGTGCAAGCCGTCGAGAAACGAGAAAATAGCGTGCTTGTCCACGTGTCCTCCGCAGGCAAGACGCGGACGATCGACACCGACATCGCCGTACATAGCGCGGGTCGCGTGCCTGAGCTCGACGACCTGGACCTGGAGGCCGGTGGTGTGGCCCGAGACAAGGACGGCGTCGCGGTCAATGAGTACCTCCAGAGCGTGTCCAATCCAGGCATCTACGCCGCTGGCGACGCGGTCGCTAGCGGAGGCTTCCCCCTCACGCCGGTCGCGGGCATGCAGGGAGCGATCGTCGCCAGCAACCTGCTGAAGGGCAATCACCGCACGCCGGACTACCGCGGCATCCCGAGCGTCGTGTTCACGGTTCCGCCGCTCGCGTCCGTGGGCCTCCAGGAAGCTGCTGCCCATGAGCAGGGCTTGCGCTTTCGCACGAGCTACCAGGACACGGCCAGCTGGTATTCGTCACGGCGCGTGGGTCTGCGCCACTCCGGCTTCAAGGTCCTGGTGGAAGAGGCGACCGACTACGTTTTAGGCGCCCACCTTCTGGGGGCGCACGCCGAAGAAGTCATCAATCTGTTCGCCCTGGCGATTCGCTCGGGGCTACGTTCGGCCGACCTGCGGCACATGGTGTACGCCTATCCGACCAGCTCGTCCGACGTGACCTACATGGTCTGACTCGCCTGGGCCAGTAGTGCGGACGAGCACTTGCTCGAGCGGCGTGAACCTCCGTGCATTACGGCACCCATACGCGGGTCTCCGGCTTGAAGACTGCCCAAGCAAACCAGAAGTGATTCGCATTAACCAGCGGACGCAGGCGCTGACCTGTAAATGACCCAGCCGTCGCTCGGCCGAAAATGTCCCAGATCGAGTTCGTCTGGTCGTCGACGAACCGGTCGCCGAGCAACGAGAAGGTGAGCACGTTCCCGGCGACGCTGTCGTCCGACCACATCACCAGGTCGGAACGGCGGAGGTTACCGGTCGTGCCGAAGCGGAGTGCTTGTCCGTCCACGCGACGGTCGAAGGCCGTCGTCAGTTCGCGTCCTTCTTGACTGATCTGATAGACCCGAACGGCGCCTGTTTTGACCAGGTAAATGCGGTCGCCGCGGGACTCCGGATCGAGAATCAACTGGCGCTTCCGCAGCACCCGATCGTGTAGCTGGCCGGCCAGAGCTTCGATCTCGACCTTGGAGAGCCCCCCGAACAGGTTCAGGCGCTGCATATACCAGACCCGGCGTTCGGTCGCGCTCATCTTCGACAATATGACACGGGCGCGGACCTAACATTGTGTTTTGGCTCACATTTGCCGAACGGCAGTCCGTGGTGGGCGTCGGACCCAATGCCGTATGCCCATCACACTTGGTGAGCGGGATTACTGATCGGCGGCTGGCCGAGCCGCTATCGTCGCGGATGGAAGGTCCTTAAATGCGAAGCGCACTGACCAACGGATTGACTCGCCGAAATTTTCTGGCGGTGGCAAACGTCGCTATTCCGAGCCTGGTGGCAGCGTGTTCCGCGCCTTCCTCCCAGAACTCTGTCAGCGCGCTCGATTTCACGATCACCGCGTATCAGGGTGACGACGTCCTCGGAGGACAGACCGTCAAGTTTTCGAAGGTGTTCGAGTGCGGCAAACCCGTCATTCTGAACTTCTGGGCAGGTCTGTGCCCGCCATGCCGGGCCGAGATGCCAGGCTTCCAGCGAGTCTTCGACCAAGTCAAGGACAGAGTTGTGCTGGTCGGCGTTGACATCGGACCCTTCGTCGGGCTCGGGGAGCATGAGGATGCTCGCCGACTGCTGGCCGCACTCGGCATCCGCTACCCGGCGGCTTTCGCCGTCGATAACGCACCCGTACGGCTCTATCAGATCCGCTCCATGCCAACGACTGTCTTTCTTACGCAGAAGGGCGAGCTCGTGGACACTGCTAACGGCATGCTGGCCGAGTCGCAGATGCTGGAGAGGATCCAACGGCTCACCTCGGCAGCGTGAGCGCGACGACGGGGATCACTCACCGCGGCGGGACGCTGCTGCTGGCCGTCCTCACGTACGCGCTGGCCGTGACCGCTGCGATGCTGACCGGGTCCAACGTTGGTGGCATCAATGCTGGCGTTGAAGGGCTTTCCTCGGGTGCCGGTGGGCTTCTGGGCGGGCTTGGGGCGCCGCTGCCGCTCGGGTACGCGTTCGCCGCCGGCATGGTGGCAGCGGTTAACCCCTGCGGTTTCCCGCTGCTGCCCGGCTACCTGGCTCTGTATCTGGGCGGAGGCGAGGCGGAAGGTGGGCGTCGATCGGGTACCTTGCGTCTGGTACGCGCTGCGCGGGTTGGCCTGACGATGAGTGCGGGCTTCACGCTCTTGTTCGCCACGGCGGGTCTGCTGCTCGGCGTTGTCGCGACCACGCTGGTGCGCTTGTTCCCGTGGCTCGGGCTGGCGGTTGGTGTGGTCCTTGTCGCGGTGGGTGCCCGTCTCCTGGGCGGCAACCTGCTCTACGCCAGCACAGGCGAGCGCATGGCCGATCGACTCCGTGGGCGAGCTCCGCGCACCGGCACGACTAGCTATTTCGTCTATGGCATCACCTATGGGTCAGCGTCGCTGAGCTGCACCCTGCCAATCTTCCTGGCGGTGGTTGGCAGCGCATTCACCTCCGGCGATTTTCTTGCGGCGACCACGCAGTTCATTCTGTACGCACTCGGCATGGGCGCGGTCGTGATCGGCGTCACAATCGCCGTCGCGCTGTTCCGAGACTCGTTGGTGAAGCGCGCACGGGCGGCCATGCGCTATGTGCAGCCGGCCAGCGCCGCGCTCCTGCTACTCGCCGGTGCCTACATCATCTATTACTGGCTGACCCTAGGCGGTGTGCTGAGCACGGTCGGCTTTGCCTGAGGCTCAGGTTCATCGAGTTGTGCTCACCCCACCAGGCTTGCTGGCGATCATCAGCGTGTAGCCAAGTGTGCCGTTCCGGACCGCGTCGGCTACCCGGCGTGCCACCGCCTTGGCCTGTTTGAAGTCAAGTCCGTCATGCGGCATTGGGAGATGCTTGAGCTTGGTCAGCAGCTCAGCCGCCACCAGCCGACCACGGATCTGCTGGACCAACTCAGCCAGCACTGCGTCGTGTTCCTCGATGAGATCCACATTCAGCCCGGCGGCAGTGAACTGGGTCGCATACGTAACGACCGGCAGGGCATCGGCGATGCACGCGACCCAGGCCAGTAGCCCATCCAGCTCCGCTGGCAGGGCACCCTTGCGCGTCAAATCGCTGAGTCCGAAATGCCCTCCTGGAGCAAGCACGCGGAAGATCTCCGCCGCGGCCGCGTGCTTGTTCGGAAAGGTGCAGTAAGCGCACTCGCACAGCACGGCGTCAAAATGCATCGTCGGCAATGGCGCCCAGCCGCTCAGCGTCGGCCTGGAAAAACTCGACTCGATCCCATAGACCCGCGTCTTGTGCCGCCTGTCTGGCCCGGGCAACGTTTTCGTCACTGTAGTCCAGTCCAACGACATGGCAGCCGTAGCCGCCGGCGAGATGCAGCGCGGAGGCGCCGCCACCGGCCGCCAGATCGAGTACACGGCTGTCGGCACCGAGCCCGAGCAGGTGCCCGAGCCGTTCGGTGAGCGCCAGCCCGCCCGGGTGAAACGAGTCGCCGAGCAGCAGGCGCGCCCAGTCGCTGGCGTACAGATCGGCACAGCATGCCTTGGCCACCTCCGCCGTGACGGGTTCTGGTAGAGGCACCGTCACGCGGTCGGCCCAAAGTGGAAGGTGATCGGCTCGGGCGTGTACGGCATGCCAGCGTGCTCCGCGCGCAGCCGAGCACGCTGGCGGGCGTTGAGCTGCGTGCGCGCCTGTTCCCGGTAACCGACGCTGTTGTAGGCGCAGAACGGAATCTGTTTGCCGCCGGGTAGAAGGAACTCCTTGCAACATTTCATGACGTTCTTCTGATTGAACGTCCACGGGTCCATAAAGTCCTGGAGCATGATCATGAACATGCGATCGGCCAGGCCACGAATGTCGAGACCGTCGGGCAACCCGCAGGCGGCGCAGGAAATGGCAAAGTCAGCAGCTGCCTTGTCCGAGCCGGGCACGGAAGAGGAGGACCACAGACCCTCCAGCGCTTTCAGGACGTCGTCGCCGAAACCAGGCAGGATCTTGTTGCTGATGTAGTCCAGGTAGTCCTCGACCTCGAGCAGCCGAGTGATGGGGAGCACCGTCTCACCATCGACGTAGGCATAGGTGACCGAGTTGCACGTCGGAAAGCAGCACGGCACTGGGACAAAGTCGCTGGTCAAGAACACACCTTCGGTCTGCTCCTGAATGAGCTTCAGAATGTCCGGAATGGTCATCCGCTGCAGAGGGTCGTGTTGCAGATGGCGGCCGGCATGGAACGCCGGCTGGAAGTTGATTCCCAATACGGCCGGATGGCGCATGCCAAAACGCACGATCTCGCCAACCTCGTGCTCGTTCACTCCGCGTTCGATGGCCGGCACGAGCACGACCTTGCAACCGATCTCCGCCAGCCGGTCCAGCGCGCGTAGCTTTTCGGGCAAGATATCCGGCTCGCCGCGAATCACGTGGTAGGTTTCGCTGGAAAACCGTCGAACTGGAAATAGATTGCTGGCCGGATCTCGGCCAGCTCGGCCAGGAACACGTCGTCGGTGGCGATGCGTTTGCCATTGGTGTTGATCATCACATGGCGGATGTTTCTTCGCTTTGCGGCGCGGAGCATCGGCACGATCTCGGGATGAATGGTCGGCTCGCCACCTGAAAACTGGACCACTTCTGGGTAGCCTTCGGTGCGCACAAAGCCGTCCAGGATGTCCTCCACCTCGTCCAGGGTCAGGCTGAACCCTGCGCCGGCGTTGGCGAAGCACAGCGGGCACTGCATGTTGCAGGCGCTGTTGATCTCGATGATGCCCAGGCATGCGTGCTGCTGGTGATCCGGGCACAGCCCACAATCATGTGGGCAACCGTGCTCAACCTGGCTTGTGAAGGCCAGCGGGATGGTGCCCGGCTTGTTGAATTTGGCCTGCGACGTGTAGGCCTGCGCGTCGCCATAGACCAGGGCCTCGAATCGACCGTGCTCGGGACAGCGTTTGCGCATGAAGACTTTGTCGTCGCGCAACACGACCTGCGCGTCGATCACTCGCCGACACTCGGGGCAAATGCTACGCGTGAGCTCGTAGAACACGTGGTCAGCATCGTGCTTGGTGACGCTCTCGCCGTGAGGTGCGTCAGCTGCCGAGACCGCGATCGGCTGTCCTTCGTGAGGCATACGCCTGAGTATCCCACGCGTGGCGCGGACCAGACGGTAAGCTGGCTCACTGTCCCCGTCGAGAGCGTACTGCGATGAACTCTCGCCATTCGCGAGGGCCTATACCGACTCGCCGTCAGCACTCGCGCCTGTGCGAAGAGTCGCTTCGGTGAGCGAGCTTACAGACCCTTCTTACGCCTCAGGCATTAATGACGCGTATGCGCCGAATAATCGCCCGAGTGGCAGTCCTGGTACTGCTCGGCAGTGCCCTGGGCGTCCCACCGGTCATGGCTTTGGCCAGGGACGACGACACGGGCCCCCAGGTCAACATCGTCGAACCGCCTTTCCGTTCACCGCAAGAGTGGACGTACGCGCCGACCGACCTGTCGGTAGCCGTGGGCACAACGATTACCTGGACCAACACAGGCGCCGTTGCACATACCGTGACGGCCGATGACTCAGCGTCATTCGACTCGGGGGCTCTGGATCCTCAGGCGGTTTTCAGCCTTACTCCCGACTCGGTAGGAACATTCGCATGTCACTGCACCTTCCACCCGTGGATGACGGGCAGCATCACCGTGACGCAGTAATTGCCGGCACAACGAGCGGACCGATGCTGCTGCTGGAGCCTCCTGTTGCGCAGCGCCGAATATCAGATCCATCTTGTTTCATAAGTCCCCGACACTTATTGGCGCTGGCACCATACGAACGTGGGCGAACGGCTGACCGGGGTAGCGCGGGCGTACCGGAATGTCATCGCGAGCCCTTCGTATTTTCCCCTCTGGCTGAGCCAGCTTGTCTCCAACTTCGGCGACACGTTGCACTACATCGCGCTGGTCGTCCTGGTCTTCCAGCTGACCGGCCAGGGCGTGGCCATGGCGGGCCTGGTGGCCGCGGAGCTTATTCCCGTCCTGGTGCTGGGACCGGTCGCGGGCGTCGTCATCGATCGCGTCAGCCGCAAAGCTGTCCTGATCGGGGCGGATCTGGCTCGCGGGGGGCTTGTGTTGACGCTCGTCTGGCCCCAGGGGACCTGGCACGCCTACCTTGTGGCCATTGGCCTGGCAGCCGGCAACACGTTTTTCAATCCGACCGTCCAGGCGGTGCTGCCGGTGCTGACCACTGAGGAGCAGCGTCTGGCTGCGAATTCAGTGGCCTGGTCCACCGGCCGACTGGTGCAGATCTTCGCATCCGCCATCGCAGGCGGCCTCATCCTGTTGATCGGGACGGGGACGGCGTTCGCCATCAACGCGGCGAGCTTCGTCGTCTCAGCTCTGCTCATCAGCAGGCTGCATATTCCCAATCACGCCGGCCAGCTGGGGACCGCCTCCAGACAAGGACTGGCCCGCTATGTCGGAGACGCCCGCGCCGGCCTCAGCTTCGCGCGGTCCGATCGGTTTGTGTCGCGGCTTCTCCTGGTGCAGGCGTTGGCTTCGCTGGCGACCGGCGCCAGCGGAGCCATGCTCGTCGTCCTTTCCCAGCGCCACCTGCAACTCCCACCGGCCGGGTTTGCCTGGCTCATCGGAGCAATCGGGCTGGGAGCTTTGCTCGGGCCGTTGATCCCCAACACGCTGGCCAGCGACTACCGCGACACGCGATGGCTGTTCATGCCGTACGTCGTCCGCGGGATCGGTGACGTGCTGCTGGCGACCTTCACACCGCTGCCGATCGCGTTGCTGCTGCTGCTCATCTATGGCCTGAACACCTCGACGGGCATGGTCGTCTTCAACAGCACGATCCAGGCAGTTGTTCCGGAGGCGGTCCGCGGGCGCGTGTTCACCCTGTTCGACGTGACCTGGAGCGCGATGCGGCTCCTCTCGCTCGCATTGGGCGGCGTCCTGGTCGACGCGTTTGGGATCCAACCGCTGTTTTGGGGTGGTGGGGTGCTGTTGGCCGCGGCGGGCGTCCTGGGGCTCGCATTACTGCGCGACCGCGACCTCCGCCCGCGTCACCGGTGACCGGGAAAACTCCCGTCTGGTCGCAACGTGACAGTCAGTTTGGTAGGCGCGCTTACAGACTCGCGGTGAGAGCGCGCCCAGGATGAGTTCATTCGTGGTTCTCGAGGAGGGATGTTTCGTGGCAACACATGTGAGTGCGGCTTCTTCGTCTGGCACGCTACCAGCGTGGCGCCGACAACCGCTGATTGCCGGCGTGTTGTCAGGCATTGCTGGCGGCGTGGTGTTCGGGCTGATGATGAATATGGCCATGCCGCCCATGCTCGGCATGATCGGCTCGCTCGTGGGTGCGCCTGGTCTGGGCTGGCTGGTGCACCTGGTGTTCAGCGCCATCATCGGCGGGGGCTTCGGGCTGGTTTTCGGACGCTGGGTCACGTCAAGCTGGGGCCAGGTGGCCGGGCTTGGCATGGTCTATGGCCTGATCTGGTGGATCCTGGGCCCTCTGCTGATCATGCCCGTCTGGATGGGTATGGGACCAATGCTGTCGAAAGCCTTCGACGCATCCAACCTGCTCAGCCTGATGGGCCACCTGATCTTCGGCCTTGTCACCGCCTTGGTGTACCGGCTGACGACGCGCTGATCGCCCCAGGATCAGGCACGTCAGCCGTCGGATCGCGCGCTTTTGCGCCACGTTGGCACCGGCACAGACCTGGCTTGTCGGGTCATCCCGCTTTCGCCGAGTCGTTAGCGCTCGACGGCGATGATCTGCTCGGCCACGTCGGCCAGGTCTGTACCGACCACGTCAGGCCGCGGCGTGAGCGGGTCCAACACCATGCCCGGCCGGGCGACAAACGCCGCTTTGCACCCGGCTCGCTGGGCACCGGCTACGTCCCAGGCATGGGCGGCGACTAACCGCACCTGGCCGATCTCCACGCCCATCCGACTGGCTGCCAGGTCGTACGCCGCTCGATGCGGTTTGAGGCGCCCAGCCTCGTCGGCGGACAGCACTGGTTCGAGCAAGTCGCGTAGACCGGCGTTCTGGATCTGCGCCTCGGCCACAGCTTGGGGCGAGTTGGTCAGCGTCGCCAAGCGCAAGCCCGCGGCGTGCAGGCGCTCCAACGCGGAGCGCACCTCGGGATGCGGTGGCAACTCGCGAATGCGGCCCAGAATTCGCTGCTGGTCGTCGTCTGAGACGCTGACGCCCCGCCGCTCGGCGGTCATCTGTAGCGCTGCTCGGCCCAGCGCACCGAAGTCGCTGTAGGCATCGGTGATGATCGACACCATGGCTGAGGAAAGCATCTGCTGAAACCACTGCTGGCGTGCCCCTCGGTCGCCGAAGACGCGTTCGAACTCGGCATCCATCGCCGCCAGGTCCAGCAAAGTCTCGTTTACGTCGAACACGATCACTCGCGGCATATATGCCGGGCATCCTCCAACAACTGAGCGGCCACGCAGGCAAGGCATCGAGCCTGCGTTACGGCCTCAGTAAGTATGGGTCGCGTCTCTTGAATGCTGGAAAAGTGGCGGCGTAGCTCCTGCGGTGAGGCTATCTTACGCGACCTGGGCGAGGTCGTCTTGGCGCTGAGCGCGGGCGATCTTGAGCTGGACGACCTGTTGATATTCCAGGTCAGTCAAGCCCAGCCCCCGCGCCCCGGCGATAAACACGTCGAGCACTGCCCAGCAGAGGCTGAGGCAGCTCGTCTCGCCAGGGAAGCGGCCGATCACCTTGGTCCGCCGTCGCACTTCTTCTAATGAGCGCTCCAGGAGGTTCGAGGAGCGGAACCGCTTGCGCAGCCGTGGGAAGTTGTCGGACGGCAAAACCTCAGTCGTCTTCAGGCGGCGCGTTCGTAGATGTGGTGGAGGCCGTTCAGGACAGGGCGTGAGTGGACCACGCCCGTCGTCGAGCGCAACCTCGGCTCAGGTGTCTGGAGCTTCAGCGTGCGATGTGGTCGCTCGGTGTTGTAGTAGGCGACGAACTCGCGCAGGATCGACGACAGATGCGGCTCATCGAGGACGATGACATGATCCAGACACTCTCGGCGTAGCGTCCCGATCGCTCGCTCCACGATGGCATTCGCCTTTGGAGCTCGGATCGGCGTGGCGATGGCGTCGATGCCGATCCGCTCAGCGCGGGCGCGAAAGTCACCGCCGTAGACGACATCGCGATCGCGGAGCAGATGGCGTGGCTTCCGCCCCCAGGGCGTCGCCTCGATCACCTGTCGCCACACCCAGGCGGCTGTCGGATGGGCCGTGACGTTCACGTGCACCAGCTCGCGGCGGCCATGGGTGATGAAGACCAGGATGTACAGCGTCTTGAATGTTAAGGTTGGCACGGTCAGCAGATCGGCTGCCCACAGTGGCTACCGCTTCCCGGACGAGGTCATCGCGCTCAGCGTTCGTTGGTATCTCCGCTTCCGCCTCAGCTACGCCGATGTGGCCGAGTGGCTCGCTGAGCAGGGGATCACGGTCGACCCGAGCACCATCTACGACTGGGTGCACGCCTTCACGCCGCGGTTCATCGAAGCCGCCCGGCGCCACCGTCATCCCATTGGGCGGAAGTGGCGGGTGGACGAGACCCTGTTCAAGATCGATGGGAGATGGCGGTACGCCTTCCGTGCCATCGACGAGCATGGTCAGATCGTCGATGTGCTGCTGAGCGACCATCGCGATGCGGCCTCTGCTACGGCCTTCTTCGAGCAGGCCATGGCGTCGACCGAAGTGGCGCCCACGCGTGTGACGACCGACAAGGCGAAGTGCTATCCGCCAGCGGTGCGGGCGGTCCTGCCAACCGCGCAGCACCGCTCGTCGCACTACTTGAACAACGAGTTGGAGCGCGATCACCAGCACCTGAAGGGCCGAGTTCGGCCCATGCGGCGGTTCAAGCAGACAGCCACGGCGGGCACGTTCTGTCAGGGCCACGCCCCGATCCGCAACCTGGGCCAAGGCTTCTCTGACCTCACCGCTGGCGTCTCACCGCGGCTGCGATTGGCCACCGCCTGGCCGGTGCTGGCTGCGGCGATCTGAGCGAGCCCTATGCCCGCGGGGCCATTGGAGAACACCCTCTGCCGGCCGAACTCAGCTGACCCCAACGGAACCGTCTACATTCGCCAGCACTACGGCGAGATACACAGGCCCAGGAGCCGCCAGCACGCCTACCACAGCGCCGCCTTCGCGCGCGGCCACGAGCGGGGCGGTGACGTCAGCCTCACGGCGGCCAGGGCTCTGCATGGCGGGGAGAAGTGACCATGCCACCCATCCGCGATGTCGAGCACACCTACCGCGACTGGAAGGGCGCGGGGGGCGTGTGCCGCGTCAGGATCTACCCCGCTACCGAGGCCTCCAAGGGGCTGCCCGTGGTCATCCTGTCCGAGCTGGCCAGCAACCGCGCGCCCAGCATCACCAACACCGCCGAGCAGCTCGCCGCGGAGATCGCCACCAAGTACCTGCCCAAAATGGACGGCTTGGAGCCCCCCGCGACGTTTGTCGAGCACTACCCCGATACGGGCTGCCAGCGCGACCGTCTCGGCGCCGAGCACTTCGACCTGGTGACCTTCGCCCACCACGCCGGCCGCCCACGGTTCACGACCGCGCGCCGCGGGATGCTCCAGCGCTTCGGCGAGCCCGACTGGCGCCGCATCAGCCGCGCCGACGTCGAGCAGCTCATCGGCCAGGAGCTCGGCGAGCCCGCCTGCACATGCCAGGTGCTGGGAGCCCAATCATGACCAGCCAGAAGGGCACGAGGAAACTGATGTGGCTCTACAGTCGCGTCCTGTGTGTTCTAGCTTCCCTGGGTCAGTGGCCCAGCAGATGGTTCACCGCCGTCTGCATAGACGGCTCGGCGCTATCCCATAGCTTCAGAAACACTGCTGCGATTGCTCCTGAGAATACGACTCTTCGGATATCTTCGCCTGTTGGCCGCAGGCTTAGTAGTGCCCTGCGCCAAGTCGACATCCTTTGCCAGCGGTAATACTGAAAGGCTTCAGCTCTTAGTGACGTTATCCAGAAAACTTCCTCGCGGCCAAACCGTCGTGCCGTCGCATCTCTTCTCTGCGCAATGACATCAAGTATTTAGCTTCTGCGATGGGGAAGAGATCCTGAAGATCTCCTTTCACACCCAGCTTTGGATTCTTGTTGACAAAGATTCGCCCATCATGCTGACTAACCTCAAAGCTATCACTGGCAAGGCGTCCCGATTGGCGAAACTCGACCAATTCGCACAGTATCCGCTCCTGATCGGGAGTCAAGGGAGGCAACGTTGGCACGGCCAGGCAAGTGTAGATCGTGACTGGCAGTACTAGGTAACACCACCTTGGCGTTGCCCTAGCTGCCGCCGCGTCTCGGTATGAATCTGTAGCATTCTCGGTCGGGAGTTGAGCCAGTCACACGCGTAGAGTGGCGACCATGGGACTCCGCGAGCTGCGCACCGAGCATGTTCTCTCACAGCAGGACCTAGCCGAGCGCGCCCAGGTGTCGAAGACCACGATCGTGCAGATCGAGACCGGTCGCAGCCAGCCGTACCCGTCCACAGTGCGCAAGATTGCTGCGGCGCTTGATATGGAACCGCGTGAGGTCCTGCACCAGCTGCGGGCCGAGAGAGGCACGGCGTGAGCCCGTCCAGCATGGCCCCAGTGCATGCTGCCGGCGTGCCCGTCTTTCCCGTAGAGCACCGGACAGGCACGATTGCTGTCATCCACCCAAAGGGTGGGGTGGGCCGCTCGACCAGCTCCTGGGCGCTCGGCGCCGAGCTGGCACTGCGAGGCTGCTCGGTTCGGATCGAGGACCTCGACCAGGCGAAGCACCTGACGAGCGTCATGCAGCGCCGTGAACTGCTCGTGCCCGGCCTCACGATTGGCGACGAGGGGATGGCCGACGTCGTGCTGCTGGACACCGCGCCCGAGGCTGACACGGCACGCGGCATCGGCTATCTGCGGCGCGCGGACTGGGCGCTGGTGCCGGTCAAGGGCCCCGAAGAGGCCTCGGTGCAGGCCGTCGGTCTTGTGTTGGAGTGGCTCACGGCAGCACCGAATTGCCGTCTGCTCGGCTTCCTGCCCACGATGGCGACACTCCGCTGGAGTGAGTCGCGCTCATGGCTGGAGGAGCTGGAGCGCCTGGCGGAGCGCTGCGGGGCGCGCGTCTTCTCCCCTATCGCCGCGCGCGCATCGCTCGCGGCGTGGCGGCTGGACGGCCACCCCTATGCTCCGCTCGCCGAGGACGTGCTGCATGCCCTCCGCGCGTAAGACGCCGGTCATTAGCTTCGCGGCGGTCCAACAGACGCGCCAGGTGGTCCGCCCCGTGCAGGACCGCATCGTCTACGAGGTCGACGTCACCCGGATCGTGCCGTCCCCACGCAACCCACGCGTGGACCTGGGCGACATCGACGAGCTGGCCGGCAGCATCGACGCCTTTGATCTGCTGCAGCCCGTCTTGGTGCGGCCACTCCCCGGCGACCGGTACGAGCTCATCGCTGGCCACCGGCGGTTCGCCGCAGTTCAGCGCCTCGGTCGTCAGAAGATCGCGGCGGTCGTGCGCCAGGCCACCGACGATGACCAAGCCTATCTACTGACGTTGGCCGAGAACCTGGCTCGTGAGGATCTGACGCCCTCTGAAGAGGCAGCGGGTCTAGCCGTGTTAGTCCGGCGGCACGGCTGGTCGCTGCGCCAGGTCGGCGAGGCGATCCACAAGTCCCACGCCTACGTCAGCCAACGACTGCGCGTGTTCGAGAGCGAGGATCTGCGCGAGCCCGTACTCGAGGAGAAGCTCAGCATCTCGGCCGCGGAAGAGCTCCTGCGCGTCCCACCCGAGCGGCGGCCCGCGCTCGTCGAGCAGGCTGTGCGCGAGCGATGGACGCCTGCGCAGGCACGGTCCGCTCGTCTGTCGGCGCGGACGCAGTGGTTAGACTCTAACCACTCACCGGCTGCGACCAAGGCCGGGAGCCTGGATGAACGTCTCAAGTTGCTCCGGCGCGACCTGGCCGGCGTCGACCCAGCGAACCTGTCTCCCAGCACGCGATGCGAGGCCGCCCAGCTGCTGGAGGTGCTGATAAACGTCATGCGCGCCGCGGGAACCCAGAGCGAGGCTGGGATCCTTTAAAGAGGTCGAGGCTGGACATGCACCCCCGCACGGTGCACAGCCAGCCTCAGACCAAATCGCCGCCGAAGCTTAGGGGAGTTGGAGGCATTCACCTCGGCGTCGACGCGGCTTTCAAGATTGCTCCTGACGCCACGACCATTGTGGGCGGTGGCCAACCCCGGAAGGTGAAAGCCCGCCTAAACTCGTCTTTAAACCCCGACGGGCGGGTTCCGGGACACGAGGGAGGCGTTCCCGGTACGGTCAGCCATGCTCCCTGCTGGCCGGAAGGGCGCGCTGGTGGCGTTCCGGGCCGCCGTTTACCGCAGCCTGGGGCGCCGCTCCGATGCGCTGTTCGATCTGATCGACGCGACCAGTTGCGGCGGCGCGGCCGACAGTCTGCCCCACCTGAGCCTGGCGCCTGTCCACCAGCGGCGCCATGGCAGTGTCTACGCGGCGCTCCGGAAGGGCACCCTGGACGCGCAGCAGCTCAGTGGGGTGCTGGCACGCCACCCCCTCGATGCGGGCCAGCCCGCGTACGCCGTGGACGTGTCGGTGGTCGCCCGCTGTGATGCGGAGACCAGCCCGTGTCGCGCGTTCTACCACCACCCCTCCCGCCACTCCGCCGGCCAGCCCATCGTTGCTGGCTGGGCGTACTCCTGGGTGGCCCAGCTCGGGACCGAGTGCTCCTGCTGGACGGCCCCTGTGGATGCGGTGCGGTTGGATCCCGGCGAGCGCGCCGAGGTCGTCGCCATCCGCCAGGTCAAGACGCTGGCCCCCCAACTGGCCGGCGGCCCGGTGCCGCTGTTCGTCTTCGACGCCGGCTACACCCCGTCCATCCTGACCCTGGCGCTGGCAGACGTGCGGGCGGCCATCCTCGTGCGGTTCAGGGATGACCGGGTGTTCTTCCGGTCCGCGGAGCCGCACCCGAAGGGCCAGGGGCGTGGTGGTCGGCCCAAGCGGCACGGCCCGGCCTTCCGGTGCGGGGATGAGACGACCTGGGGCGAGCCAGACCGGCGGCTGGAGGAGCAGGACGCGGCCTGCGGGCGCGTGGACGTACGCTGCTGGGGCGGGCTGCACGGGCGGGTGGGACAAGGCCCCGGCCGCGGGCGCGGCAAAGGGCGCGGGCCGACGCAGCCGCTGGCGGTCGGCTGGGTGGTGCGCGTGGTGCTGGAGCGCACGCCCAATCAGGCGCGCCCGCTAAAGCCCCTCTGGTTGTGGTACGCCGGACCGGATCCGCCGGATCTAGCCCTCCTCTGGCGGGCCTACGTCCACCGCTTCGACGTGGAGCACACGCTGCGCTTCGTCAAGGAGCGGCTGGGCTGGGACCGGGCCCGCGTCCGAACACCGGAGCAGATGGATCGCTGGACGTGGGTCATCCTGGCCGGCTACACCCAACTGCGCTTGGCGCGCGGGCTGATCGCCGACCAGCGGCTGCCGTGGGAGCGCCCGCGCCCGCCGCACCAGTTGACGCCGTGGCGCGTGCTGCGGGGTTTTGGCGACCTGGTACTCCTGCTGGGCACCCCGGCCAGTGCGCCAAAACCCTGCGGACGCTCACCAGGCCGCCCCAAGGGCAGCCGTTCGGGGCGCGCACCCCGGTTCCCAGCTCTCAAGGCGGCAGCTGCTCGGGCCGCGTGACCCCGCTCCCAGCGGTTTAAAGACGAGCTAAAGGTTGGCGCCAAAAGAGGGTGGCGGTGCGTCCAGCACGCTGCTGACGGCGCAACTACGCCTCACAGTACCGCCAGTAGTCCCTCCTGGGCAGCGGCGGGGTCAGCGCATCCCGCGCCAGCCGTGCCACCAGCAGGCAGCACGGGCACTGCGCGGCCACCGTGGCCGTGTCGTCGATCACCCCTAGGGCGGTCCGGTACCGCTCCTGCTCGGCTGCGACCATCCGCGGCTCGGGCATGCCGTACCCCGAACCGCGGTCCTGCGGACCGTGGACCATGTGTCTCTCTTCCCTCGTGTCTGCCTGGGCGTCGATCTAAGTGCACCGTCCTGGAAATACCGGGGCCGGTCAAGCAGCGTTGTGGAGAGGTGGTGTGGGCGCAAGGTGGAGGAGCGGATCTCGCAGCCGACGCTCGAGCTCCTGGCGGGTGAAGGTCCAGGCGAACGGCTTGCCGAGCGCGGAGTAGCGCTCGCCAAAGGCATCGATGCGCTCGATCAACTCGGCCAGGCTATCCAGATCATTTGGTGTGAGCACCTTGCGCTGGAGGATCGAGAAGTACAGCTCGATCTGGTTGAGCCAACTGGCGTGCACGGGCGTGTGGACCACGACGATGCGCGGGTGGCGAGCCCGAAGTTCCTCGGCCGCCCGCTCGCCGCGGTGAGAGGAGCCGTTGTCGACGATCCAGAACACGCGACGTGCCGAGCGGTACGGCTCCCGGTCCATCACTTGGTCGACCAGCCGACCGAAGGCGGCTTTGCCCGTCTTGGGCTCGCAGCGGCCGAAGACCACCGCCCGATGGACGTCCCAGGCCGCCAGGTACTGCACGGCACCCTGACGCTCATACTCGTGCTCGACGCGTGCGGACTGGTGTGGCCCTGGTGGCAGGGTGGCGTGTAGTCGGTGGCGGGCCTGGATGCTGGTCTTCTCATCGGCGCTCAGCACGTACTCGTCGGTCCACAGCGGCCGACCCTGCCAGCGGCAGGCGTACAGGTCGAGCACGGGACCGGCCCGTTCGAGAAAGTGGGCATCCCGAGGGAAGATCCAGCACTGGTGCCGCCAGGGACGCAACGCATCCTGACTCAGCCACCGCCAGATGCTGCTGCGCGAAGGACCGGCATCGGTGCCCAGCACATCGGCCGCTGCAGCGGCGAGCTCGCTCAGGCTGTAGCGGCTGAGCGGCACGTTCCGTTCGACCGGTCGTTCACAGGCCAGTGCCACGACCAGGGCGCGGGTGGTCGGTGGCAGCACCCTGGGACGGCCGGGCCGCGGTCGATCCTGCAGCCCATCACAGCCAGCGGCCAGGAAGCGGGCGCGCCAGCGTTGCACGGTGGTTCGACTCATCCGCTCCTGCTGGGCCAGCCGCCGTGAGCCGAGCCCAGCGGCACTGCCCAGAATGACACGGGCGCGGCGTGCCAGTCGTTGCGGCGTCGTCGCGGCCCGCGCCCAGGTCGTCAGGCGTTGGTGTTGGACCGCGGTCAGAGCAATAGGTGCGGTTGATCGGACCATCCGGGAACCTCCGTCAGGCCCGCCTTCTACCCGGTTGGGCGTCCGACCGGAAGACGTGGCTGCCGTTTGCAGCATCGATAGGCGATTGGCACACTGGCAGACGTGCCTGCTCCACGGCGCCGACCCGATGTTTCGTGGCTGCCGACGGTCGTGCCCACGTTAGCGACGTTGCTCGAAGCAGGCGATGCTACGCGCGGCCTCAACGTGGCCGTACGCGGTGGCCACCTGATCGTGGGCCGCACCGACGAGCACGGTGCCGATCCTCGCTTCCGCCTGACTCCGCTCGGCGCTGGCGCCTATGGTCTCTCACTCTATCGACGCCGACGCTGGGAACCGCTGCCCTACGAAGGCACCCTCGAAGAGCTTGCTGACACCATGAACAACGATCTCAGCGCCTGGGCCGACGACTGGTCCTGAACCCTCCCTTCGACCACTTCAGCCCGTGCTGGCCATAGGTATCGAAACTTCCGAGATCGTCCACTTAGGGACCGGGAAACCGGCTTGCTTGAGCCGGATGCGCCGATTGGCCGCATCGCGCGCGGTGATCTCGGCGGCGAGCAGCGTGCGCAGCACGTCCTCCGCTCCCCAGCGCTGGGTCCTGGCCGTTTGCAGCACCTCGGCGCCCTGCTCGCGCATGGTCGCCAGCTTGAGACGCCGCAAGCCCGCGACCAGGTCGGGCGGCAGTGCTGGGGCAGGGGCGCTCACGCGCTGACTCGCGTGAGGGCGTAGGCACCGAGGGGGCGGACGGGCACCAGCGGCAGGTCCAAGGTCAGCTGCTGGCCAGCCCGCACCGGGGTGGGCACGCCGCGCCCGGCCTCCAGGATGGCGCGCACATCAGCTGCCTTGAAGCGCCGGAAGCGGGCGGCGCGGTCAAGCGCGCTGATGACGGGCTCGCGACTCCAGACCGGCACGAGCGCGACGATGGCGGCCAGTTCGTGCTCCAGCCGCAGCGTGCCGGCTGCGGCCGCACGGCGCAGGAACGTCTCGGCTGCCGGGCCCAGGCCCAGGAACGCGACCTCCGCCGCACTGCGCGGGCGGATGCCGCGCGTGGGCCGCCGCTCAGGATCGCCCAAGGTACCCAGGGCCACCTCGCCCGGTCCGACCGGGTCGTGGCGGATCACCTCAGCGCCCGCGTGGCGAATGACGACCTGCTCTTGGTGGGCCAGCACCTCGACGCGCTCGCCGACCAGAGCCGTTGGCACCAGGTAGCGCCCGGAGCCGAAGCGGATGCTGCCGCGGCGATCCACCGTGCGCTGGGCGGACGCCCGCACGGGTGGGCGCCGTGCTGGCAAGGGCCGCAGCACCTCCCGCTCGCTGGCTAGCCGTTCGGCCGGCACCGCGCACGTCTCGCTGTGCACCGCACCGTTGACCTCGGCGCACCAGGCGCGCGCGGCCGCGTTGGCCGCCGCCAGGTCCGGCCACTCAGGCTCGAGCAACGCCGGCACCAGCAGGTCGCGTTGCGCGTAGCCGCACAAGTGCTCGACGACGCCCTTGGATTCCGGGTCCGCTCCTTCGCAGAAATCCGGACGGCAGCCATAGTGGGTGGCGAACTGCACGTACTCCGGGTGGGGCACCACCACGTTGGCGACCACGCCCGCCTTCAGGCAGCCCATGCGATCGCTGAGCACCACGGCCGGCACGCCGCCCAGCTCCTCCAAGCACTCCGCCAGCAGCGCCACTGTGGTGGCGCGCGTCTGGTCGGCGCCGAACCGCACGAAGCGGTAGCGGCTCCAGGCCAACACGGCGCAGAAGATCTGCCGCCCGGCCTCTTCGGCCCAGTCGATGACCAGGTGCTCGCCAGCCACCGGGACCCAGGGGCGATACGTCCGCCGCTGCTTCCGCCACGCCGCTTTCGCCTGAGCGACCGCGCGCCGGAAGTTGCGCGCCGACCCCGGGTAGCCTCCCTTCTTCGCCACCGGCAGCAGCCGCTTGGCCGAGATCCGTCCATCGGTGGTCCGCACGCGGTCGGCGATCAGTTGGGCGACGGCTGCGGTATTGCGTACCCGCGCTGGCGCCGGCCGACGCCCGACCTGCCCCAGGGTGCGCCGCTCGAGCACGCGTTTGACCGTTTTGGCGGTCGTGCCGCACAGCGCCGCGGCACCGCGGTATGTGCCTACGAGCTCGTAGGCGTTGACAATTTCCATCTCATCCCTCAAAGACTTCATGTGGGCGTCCCCTCCCGAGCAGACCTGCTGTGGCGTGACACCTCCAGCATGCCCACCCCTCGGGAAGGGGCGCCTCCGCACTTAGCTCACGCGAGGGCGAGGACTTTCATCTGGCCACCGGTGGATCCCCCACCCGTGGCCACCACCGACGACATTCATTCGGCCACCCATGTATACGTTCGCATGGCCAGGGACACTAGGCTAGGCACAGCGAAGGAGTGAGCTATGTCTGTGGTGATTCGGAAGCTCTCGTTGGAGGAAATGCAGCGTGCATTTCCCAACCGTAGTCAACAAGACCTGTCGGAGTACGTCGACGCTCTTAGGGACTTGGAGCCAGGACAAGCGGCGGGGATCGACCGTCAAGGTCTATCCGATCGTGCCATCAAGCGGCGCCTCGGACAAGCGGCCAAAGACCTTAGCTACCGGCTGAGATGGAGCCGGCAAGCCACGGCGGAGATGCTGTACTTCCAGCGCGTGGGGGACTCTCCGGCAAAGCCGACCAATGGCCAACGGCAGCGCCGACCACGGGTGGCCGAACCTGCGGCGCCGGTGGACGTGGCAGCACCACCCCGGCGGCGTGGCCGTCCTCCACGCTCCACATAGGGGTCGGCGAACGCTGTTGCCTGGTCGCCGGTGCGCGACGCTGACGTGCGGCCGCACCCGGTCGTGGAGGTGAGTGGCGCGCGCTATCCTGCCGGCGTGCGCCGGTGCCACGCGGACCTGGAGCAGTTTGTACGCAGGCGCGCCCTGACACGCGCCCGTCTGCGGCGCGTGGACCGCGCCCTGGCTGCCTGGGACGCCTGGGACCAGGCGCGGACGTTACCGGCCGAGCAGCGGCCCGCTGTGTCCGAGCCGGGACCGCTCTACCGGCCCGCTCTGGAGAGCTTGCACCAGGTCCTAGTCGACACCCTCGGCGAGCTGGAGCAGGCCTGGCAGCGGCGCAACTGAGCCGGCCGAGCCAGAGACGCGGACGTCAATGAACGCTTTCTTTGCGTACCTGTACCGGCTGCGCTTCATCCAGCGCTGGAGCCTCATGCGCAACGCCGTCCCGGAGAGTGTGGCGGAGCACTCCTTCCAGGTGGCGCTGCTGGCCCACGCCTTGTGCGCCATCGGCAACACCGTCTTCGGTCGGGACGTGCCGGCAGAGCGTGTGGTGACGCTCGCCCTGTTCCACGATGCCGAAGAGGTGATCACTGGCGACATCCCCACGCCGGTCAAGCACCACAATGCGGACATCCTGCGCAGCCTGCGCCAGATCGAGGCGCTGGCCAGCGAGCGCTTGCTCGGGATGGTGCCCAAGGTCCTGGCGGCGACCTACCGCCCGTTGCTGCATGGCCCCGACCGGGACCCTGAGCTGCTGCGCTGGGTCAAGGCGGCCGACAAGCTGGATGCCTACCTCAAGTGCGCGACGGAAGTCGCCGTCGGCAATCGGGAGTTCATCGTCGCCAAACGTCAGCTTGCCGACGCCCTGCGAGAACTGGCCATGCCGGAGGTGGACTACTTCCTGGAGCACTTCGCGCCGAGCTTCGACAAGACGCTCGACGAGTTGACCGCGTGAGCCAGTCTCCGCGCGCGGTCGCGCGCACTGGCGGTCTAAGCGACGCGCGTCAGACAGCGGCCTGACGCCAGAACTCCCAGCCAGTTCGTCCGGGTCACCAATCGGCCAGGTTGGCCGTCCTCACTGGGCCCGCCGCGCGGCGGTCACCGCGGACGCCCGCCTGATCTCGTGCTTCCGAAGTGCCCCGGGGCACAGGCCGGCGTGCTCCGCACCGCGGTGACCGCCGCCGCGTGCTCCGCCGGCTCTGGCGGCGGTTGCCAAGAGCCACAGCCCGAGCCGGCTCCGCACGCGATTGTCCCGCCACCCACCCCCGACCGTAAGGGCGTCGTCGTTCTCGTCCACAGGAGTACGGGCTGGCTTGGGCGTGGACAGGGCGCTGGAGAGATCGACGAGCCGTGGTACTCACCGTGTGCTGTGGCGCCATGCTGACGGCACCATGGGGACCGCCCCCGCTGATGACTTCGCAGCCGGCGCCCTCCCCGCGCACACGCCCCTTCGGACGGCACGCGGTCCGGGACGCTACGGCTGCTGCGGTAGGTCGCTCCGCTCCGGAGACCAGGGGCCCTTTGCCCCTCGCCGTCAAGGGCACGTTCCGCGAGATCCCTATCCCACGCTGCGCGCGGGCCCCTATCTCGCTCCCACTCTGCGGCCCTTGACCGCTCACCCCTGCTCTCTTCGCGGGAGGTGACCAATTTGGCGAGCAAATTGGCACAGACCAAGGGAGACGGATGATGGCGCAGCGGGAGACTCCAGCGGTGTACGTGGGCGACATCCGGTGCGGGTGTGGCGGACTGTGTGACACGCGGCGGATATGCCCGATGGCGGACCAGGTGCCCCTGTGTACGTGTGGGGGGATTCCCGTGTCACCCCCCGCGAGCATGACGGAGTACCGGTTCTTTCTGCGGCATGGCCGTGGGCAGAAAAGGGTGTCGGTGCTTCGGGGACCTCGCACGGGCGAGTAGGGGACGGTGATGGAGACCTTCCCCGCTCCCCCGCACGACACGTTCGCCGAGGAGTACGTGCTCGCCAGCTGCCTCAAGCGGCCCGAGCTGGTCAATGCGTGCCGGCTACATCCAGGCGACTTCTACCACCTGGCGCACCGGGAGGCCTGGGTAGCGATGCTCCAGGTTGGGGCGGGGCTGGACGCGCTCGGCGAGGCGCTGCACTATGGGCCGGCGTACCTGGCGCTGTGGCAGGCCGACTGGTCGCGGCCGACAGACGGAGCGCTCGGGGCGGCTGCCAGGGTCCGCAACTGCGCCCGACACCGCGATCTACTCAGTGTGGCCCAGCGCTTGGCTGAGCGGGCGTGGGACGCGAGCCGACCACTCAGCGCGGACGAGGCGAGCGTCCTGCGCCTGTTCGCCCACCGTCCTTGACGAGCTCACCGTGGCGGCGGGTGGACTGGGAGGAAACACCGCGAGTACAGGATGATGAGAGCGCTACAGCCGGGTGGGGTGGGGGCCACGCCGTTCATGCAGGCGAGAGATGAGGCCCATGCTCCAGTTTCAACAGACCCACGGCTCGGGGTACGGCACACCCGAGCTGGAGATGGTCGCACCCGAGCACGCGCGGTACCGGACCGCTCTGGGGGTCATCCACGACACAGCCACCGTGGCCGCGCAGTGCCCGTGCTGCCTGCTGGTGGCGCGGGTGGCGCAGCAGGCGTTGACGCCGCCAGCGACGACGGTGGACTACTGGCAGCGCTGCGAGGCGCAACGGCCAGGGCACGGCGGGGAGGAGCCTACGCCTGGGCGATGGCATCCACACGCGGTGCCGGCTCAAGGGCGGCGCGGGCGAGCCGTTCGATCTGCGCGCACACCGGGCACGCCGCTGAGCTGGCGGCCAGGCTGCACAGCCGCTGTGCCGAGTCGGGCGGTCCGTGCCCACGGTGCGGCGGGCTCTGGACGGACAAGCCCGCCCCGGTGAAGCCTGACGATCGACGTCTACCAGCTGGACCGGCGTAGACAGCAACCCTGCCCGAGGGTGCCGCGCCCCGGACGGCGCCGCCGTTACGTTCTACGGCACCCCGTGGTGGGTAGATCAGAGCAGCGCCGTGTGAAGAGACGTTCATGGCAAGGCTCTTGCATCCGCATGCTGTACGAAGAGGACTGGGGGGATAACGAGCACGTGATGACCCATGTTCGCGCTGTACCAGAGGTCGCCGAAGGATCGCCTGATAGCGAGCCGCAAGGGGCGGACGGCGTCGCAGCGGCGCTGGCCTTCAGGGCGTCGGGTAGGACTCAGCGACCGCTGGCGGGACGTGCCGGTGCTTCGCGCCTGAGCGTCCTTGCCCTCGACGGTGAGCGGCTGGGCCCGTATGTCAAGAACGCCCTGGTGCTCGTTGTTGTCCTCGTCCCGTTCCTGGCAACCGCCTTCGCGGTGGTGCAGCTCTGGGAGCGCGCTGTCAACTGGCGCGACCTGGCGCTGCTGTTCGGCCTGTACGTGCCAATCTCGCTGGGTGTGACGGCCGGCTTCCACCGCATGCTGACGCACCGCAGCTTCCGCGCCCACCCGGTGGCGCGTGGCGTCATCCTGGCGCTCGGCTCGATGGCGGTCGAAGGCGCGGCCATCGGCTGGGCGGCGAACCACCTCAAGCACCATGCGCTGGCAGACAAGGAGGGCGACCCCCACAGCCCCGTGGACGGCCTGTTCCACGCGCACCTGGGCTGGCTGTTCGACCCGACCCGAGCCGACCCCGCAATCTACTGCCGCCACCTGCTGAAGGACCCAGTGGTCAGATTCGTGGATCGCACCTTTTCCCTGTGGGTCGTCCTCAGCCTGGTGATCCCCTTCGCCCTCGGTGGCTGGACGGGGCTTCTCTGGGGTGGGCTGGTGCGCATGTTCTTCGTGCACCACATCACCTGGAGCGTGAACTCCGTCTGCCACACGTTTGGCAAGCGCGCCTTCGAGACCCCCGACCGCAGCCGCAACCAGTGGATGGTCGGCCTGCTCGGCATGGGCGAGGGATGGCACAACAACCATCATGCGTTCCCGCGCTCGGCGGTGCACGGCCTGGACCGCTGGCAGCTCGACGTGTCGGCCTGGGTGATCGCTTGCCTGGAGCGCGTGGGCCTCGCACGGGACGTGCAGCGGATAGCGCCCGAGGTCCTCGCGCGGAAGCGGTTGGGATAAGCGGGCTCGGGGTACGCGGCACCTGGAGCGCCAGGGACCTGCCTGGGGACCCAGTCGCCTCCCGTCACCAGCATGGCGCGCGTCAGGAACCGGGCCGAGCTGCCGCGCAGTCGACGACAATCAGACGGCGATGACCATGACCATCGATGAGCACCCGCGGTCAGGAGTGAACGGTGGCGCCGCGACAGCGCTGGAGCCGGTCGCCCCTCACTGCCAAGGCACGGCCTTTTTGACCGCGACTGGCAGAAGGCGCTCATTGTCCAGCTCGCCATCCTGGCGGGTTTGGCCTTGCTCTGGTCGTCTGGCAAGTCATCAGCCCGTTGCAGCACACCATCATGCTGTTCGCCCTGGGCGCGGTCCTGGCGTTCGCCCTGGCCGTCCCGGTCGACCGACTGGCAGCCCGTATTGCCAATCGCGCCGCTGCCATCGCGGTGGTCTATCTGCTGGTGGCCCTGGTCGTAGTCGGCGGCCTGACGCTGCTGGCCGGGCCCTTTGCCATGCAAGCGTCGGCTCTGGTGACCGACCTGCCTCGGTACGCTACCGAGCTGCAGACCCGCCTGCCGCAGCTCCAGAACCTGCTGGCGGGGTATGGCGTGCAAACCGATCTCAAGGCCAGCGCGACCACCGCGGTCGAGCAGGGCGGAACGACGGTTCTGCAACAGCTGCTGACGAAGGTCGCGGAGCTGGGCGGGCTTGTCTTCGACGCGCTCCTGGTTCTGGTGATCTCCGTCTACTTCGTCGCTAGTGGGGCGCGGTTCCGCCAGCAGAGCCTAGCTCTGGTGCCGGCCGGACAGCGTGAGCGCGCGCTCTTCTTAGAAGACAACATCGCGCGGGTCCTGGGCGGCTATCTCCGGGGCCAGCTGACCCTGGCAGCCATCATCGGCGTGGCCACCGGCGTCGGGATGAGCCTGCTCGGGCTGCCCTACGCGATCGTGCTCGGCGTGCTGGCGGGGCTGTTCGAGCTGGTGCCCATGTTCGGGCCCATCCTGTCGGCGGTCCCCGCCCTTGTCGTCGCGCTCTTCCTGCCGTTCCCGACGGTGGTCTGGGTGCTGCTGTTCTTCCTGGGCATCCAGCAGGTGGAGAACAACGTGCTGGCGCCGCGCATCAGCGGCCACGCGGTGGGACTTCACCCACTCGGAGCGATGTTTGCCCTGCTGGCCGGCTTCCAACTGGCGGGCGTCATCGGCGGGCTGTTCGCGGTGCCGATCGCTGGCGTCCTGTGGGTGCTGATCGGCGCCGCTTATCGCAACGCCGTCGTCGAGCCGGCACCCCAGCGCCGCTGGACGTTGCCCCGCGTGCGACGGCGCGCTCCGGTGCAGACCAGCAGCACCCCGCCCATCAGCTGAGTAGTCCGTCTACCAAGTCCGGGGATACTCCGGGCGATCTCTTAGGAGAGGGGGCTTGGCGCCCAGGCTTGCTGTGTCGTGCGCGCCGCGCGCGCATGGACCAGTCGTCCGGCGAAAGACTTGGGCGTGGACACCCGCCGCCGCGGCGTGGGGACTGGGAGGGGAGTAGCTTGAAGTATGGAGTTGCTCGGCATCGGCCGCCTGGTCGCCGGGGGAGAGGTCTGGACCCTGACGTACGAGCGCTGTGGGCACGTGGTCCAGTTCCTCCGGCGCGCTGTGGGGACGCTCGAGGAGGCCGAGCACGTGGTCGGGGAACACCTGGCTACGTGTAGCGAATGCGGGGAGCAGGTGCCCCCACCTGCGCGGGAGCAGCCGCCCGGTCGTCCCCGTCCTGCGCGTAAAGTCTTCTGGGATCACCACCAGCCCTGACTGTCGTAGCCGCGGACGCTGCGGCAGCTGTGTGCGGCTCAGCCCCGGAGCGAGGCTACGGGAGCGCCAGCACCGACTATAGTGTGGGTGGTTCCGCCAGCAGGGGGACTGGCGCCTTCGCAGAAGGCAGGGATGGACAATCCCGCCCAGCCAGGAGCTGGAGTGTCTGCATACTCCCATGGAGCCCGACGGCTGCTGCACCCGCCGCCACGCGCTCCCTAGGCGAGCGAGCCAGGGAACAGGTACGGCAAGCAGGACGTGGACGGTGCTCCAGGCACGCGTCGTGGGCTGGCGACCCGGCCACTGTGAGCGGCAGGGCGCGCCAAGGAAACCCTATGAAAGCAGTGACACTAGAGCTACTGACGCGGACGGTCCATCAGGCGACGTGCTCGGTGTGTGGCCGGGGCGTCCTCCTGCCGTTCATCCCGACGGGCCATCGTGTGCTCTACTGCACGCCCTGTTTTGGTCGGCGGCGCGACGTGTCCCGTCGAGGGGGCGCTCTGGCCTACCGGCGGACGTGAGCGTGCCGCCGCTGATGGATGCCCGCCTGCGGTGGCGCGTCCTCGTGCCCGCCATGACAGGGCCCGACCAGTTGGGGACCGCGGGACCCTTGGCCTGGCACCTGGCGGATTGTGCCGCTCCGCACCGGGCCGAAGCGCACTGCGCCGAGGGTCAGCGCTTGCTGGCGGCAGCCGCTGATCCCGATGGACACTGCCTGATCGACGCCACCTGCCCGCGGTGTGCTGCCAGCAACAGACCGACTGGCCCAAGCCAGCCAGATCAAGGAGGCCCTGAGCGATGAGTGAGTCCCCGACCTGGACCGACGTGGAGCATGACAAGACCGACATCACGGTGGTCCTGTCCGTGGCCGAGGCGCTGGCGTTGAAGGCTGTGCTGCCGCACCTGCTGGACCTCCTCGACGAGGGCAGTGCACGGAACCCGACAGACCGCGACCGGCGGCGGCAAGCCCAGGAAGCCATCAGCACGTTGGGCGCCCGGCTTCAGGAGAGCCTGCGGCCGTTCGACGTGCCCGAGACAGCGGCGGCGCCGTAAATGGCCACCGTACTGGCCAGCGGCTACGTCTGCGCCGCGTGCGGGCAGTCCGGACACGCGACGTCCTGGTGCGCGTGCTGTCCGCAATGCGGAAGCCCGAAGTCCCTAAGTGCGGGCAGGTGCCAGGCCTGCGCCCACGCAGGGCGCAAGCCGCGCAACGCTCAGGTCAGAGCGGTCCCGCAGCCGTTTGACGTACCCGACCGACCATCGTGGCGCAGTCCGCAGTTTCGGGTGAACTGCGTGTCGTGTGGGCGGGCGACCGCGGTGGAGCAGCCCACGGCTCACCCAGGGCGCTGTGGCGCCTGTGGCGGGACCTTGCTGACGGAGGTCGAGTAAGCGAGGCCATCCCTGGCACGCGCTGCGGCGGCGGGGGGACTGGGATGGGACACCACGGTTCTTGCCATCTCACCGAGCCCGGTGGCCGTGTTGTTGGAATGGAAGAGCCGTTTGTCCGGCTGGGCGGCGACCGCGGCGGCGGGCTAGGCCTTGGCGGTGATCGTGGTCACCGGGAGCTTGAACTTGCGTTCCACCCGGTGCGGCAGATCCATCCCCAGCCACCGCGACAAGCCGCTGGGCAGCGTCGAGATGATGATCTCGTCAAAGGGTTCCTGGCCCAGCACATCGCCGATCGCCGTGAGCGGATCGGCGACACCGAGGTCCCCGCGGGCGTCACCACCGGCCGCCCGGAGCTGAGCGAGCGCCTGATGCAGGCGGCCCTGGGCGCGCAGGGTGGCGCGGTGCTCCGCCTCCTCTGACGGCACTGGCTCGGTGCTGTCGGCGAGAGCGGTGTTGGGAACGACGACGTAGAACGCGCTCGGACCCCGCGCGATGCGCAGCCGGACCTCGTCCATGAACTGGTCGCCGCCCAGGGTCTGATTGGCCACCACCAGATACTTGCCCACAACCGACCTCCCCCACAGAGTTGTCCCCGACAGCGCGAGCACCCGCGCCGCCGCGGGGCGTCCCAGAGCCTCCACCGATCCGCTGATCCCGGCTGTGCCTGCCGTCCGCCCGCGCCAAGTGTACGCGGCTGGGGCTCCGTGCTCACCGCCGGGCGGACAGGTGTAGATCTACACAGGCCCGCTCGCTCAAAGACGCTTCTGCTTCAGGCGAGGAGAGCGACGCCGATCACCCTGACGTGGCGTCGACGCCGTGCGCCTACTCATGCGGGCTCCCGATGGCGTGGAAGCGGCCGCAGTCCCGGCAGCGCAGGATCGTGGGCCAGGCGGGCACGAGCGCGGAGGCCGCGTCCCTCAGGCGGTCGTGCTGTGCACGACCACGCGGGGGTTGGTCCGGTCTTCCAGCGCCGCCTGCTGGTTGAGCCAGCGCAGGAAGCCGAGACGGAACGTCTGCTCCAGGGTGAGCTCCTGGCGGAGGCCGAGGGTAGCGGTGCGGTCGAACACCAGCGTGAGGCGGTGGACCTGGACGGACTCAGTCATGGACTAGAGTAGGCAGGCCACCAGAGCTGTCTGGTTGCGGTACACAGCCACGCCGGTTGCGTCTCGGTCACCGGTCAGGCGGCGCCGGCTCTCGCCCTGGTCAGCGCGGGTGCCTTGGCGGGGCATAGACTCGGCGGCATGGCTTCTCTCTCCGACGACAAGCGTGCAGAACTGGCCACGAGCTTCGGTCTCCCGGAGAGCGCCGTCGCGCACTACGCATCGATGGGTGCTGCCGAATCGCGGGTGGTACCAGCCCACGTTGAGTCCGAGTTGAGGCAGCGGTATGACTGGACGTCTGAGAAGGTAGACGACTTCTGGCGCGCACTCCTGGCAGAAGTCACCCGCCCCTAGCCAGCAACGGTGGCCGTGCTGCCCGAGCCTCCAGGGGTCTGCACCCACCCAAACCGGACGGCCCTGTCCAGCGCATCCTACGCCCGCCTTCATCAGGAGCACTACCCTGGGTGGATGGACCTGGCAGGCATCGGCCGCCTGGTTGAGTGGGGCAAGCTCTGGCGTCTGACCTACGAGCGCTGTGGCCACGTCGTGCAGTTCTCGCGCCGCGATCTGAGAGAGCCCGAGGAAGCGGAGCGCGTCGTCAAGGAGTACCTGGCGACGTGCGACGAATGCGGCCAGCCGCCGCCGCGCGGCCTGGGTGAAGACCTGTCCTCCGGTCCCCAATCTCAACGGACGTCCTGGGGGAGGCAGCATCAGAACGAACGGCGCAGGGTCTAACTGTCTGGAGGCCACACCGCCCGCGTGCTGCTGGCACAATGCCGGCATGGCCATCACACCGCCAGGACCCGCTCGTCCCGTGACCCCGCCCCGCCCCGGGGCAGTGATCGCCTCGCAGACGCCGGCGTCGCCACCGGCTCCCGCGCCCGAAGCCCCCCCCGCGGGTGGAGCTGGACCGCAAGACCCTGACGGCGGCTGGCACGTTCGGCGTGCTGCTGCGGAACGGGCAGACCTGGCAGCGGGTCAAGCTCCTGGAGATGGACCAGTGGACCCTGCTCGTGGAGACCGACCAGGGCAAGGTGCTGCTGCCCAAGCACGCGATCGACGCCTACCTGCTAGACCCGGCGTAGGGGCAGCGCTGTCCGGAAGAGTCGGGAACCGGACAGAGCTGCTCATCAACCATACGGCGCCCAGGACATCACCTGATCAGAACGCCGGCCCGAGCCGGTCGACGAGCTCGTCGGTGTGCGCCGCGGCCTGGACGTCGAGCGGGACGATCCGCTTGGCCAGCCAGCCAGAAGCCACCCAAGGTGGCGCGGCGGCAGTGTCGGCGTCAACGCCACGGTACGACCGGGAGCGTCAGCATCGCCGCTATAGAGGGCAAGCAGCCCTGCGTCGGTGATCAGGCGTCCCCCCGTGACGGCTGCGCGTGGGCCATGTGCCAGCGCAGCAACTCGCCGAGAAGCAGGAAGCGATCGGGGGGCATCGGGGACTGGCCGAGGCGTTGCCACTCGGCGCCGAAGGCGTCAGCCAGGTCTTCGAGCGTCAGATCGGTCGCCGTGCTGGCGCCGCGTCGGCGGAGTTGGCGGAGAGCAGCGTCGCCGACGAGCGAGGCCGCATGATACGCCTCAGCGGAGGCGCCCTCGTCGCGGAGCCACCGTTGAAAGAGCGCGAAGCTGACCACCAGGTCGGGCATGGTCCTCCCTGACGCCGCAAGAAAAACGGCAATAGCGGCCGAAACCCCGCTCCCCCCAGACAGGTTAAACAATGGCAGACGCGGGGAACAGGGCGCGGATGGTGGCCAGGTCGGCTCTGGCCCGCTCCACCGGGTGGTCGTGGTCGGTCCAGCGGGCGACGCCGAACCGGCCGTGGATCGGCAGGCCCGTCTCTGCCCTGGCACCAGCGGGCCAGACTCAGGCCGGGCGCTGCCCGCAGGCAAGCCGCCCTGGAGGCGATTCGCCACCGTCAGGTGCGGTGGCGCATGTTGCACCTGCTCCTCTACCTGAGCCACACCGCGATCGACACGCGCGTCGCGCACGGTGCGACAGAGCCACCCATGCCACCGCGCCCGACCATCACCCCCACGCCCGCCCTGCGCTACTGGCAGAGTCGGCGAGCTCTCCTCCAGCGCGAACTGGCCGAGCGCGCCGGCGTCGATTGCGGGACCGTGCTGCGCCTGGAGCGCGGGCTGCCGGCCGAGCTGGACACCGTCCGCCGCCTGGCCGAGGCGCTCGACGTTACCCCCCGCGCCCTCATCCGCCCGCCGCTAGGATGCGACGCCAGCATCGTCTCGCCGCCGGCGTCATAGCTTCCCGCAAGAGAGCCCCGTGCCCCGGCCGTCGACCGTCGCGCTCCCCGCGCTGCACTACTGGCGCAGCCAACGCATGCTGTCCCAGCTCGCGCTCGCCATCACCTGCGGCGTCAGCACGCAGACGATCCATGCCCTCGAGCACAACGCGCGGGCCAAGCCGGAGACGGTTGCCCGTCTCGCCGCGGCGCTCGCCGTTGAGCCCGGCGCTTTGCTGGCCCCGCCACCCGCGGACGTCCAGACGCGCTGACGGTCCGAAACGCATCCGCACCTCACGACAACCACACCGAAGCGCAACCGTCGCGCCGCATAACCAGCTTCTATGTGCAAGTGTGGCTACCGCGCCGAGCTCAGCATCCTCGTGCTGGCCAAAGACCTCTACGTCCACGTCTGCCAGGCGTGTGCCAGGAACGTCAAGCACGAGCTCTCCGAGCAGCACGGGCCGTGCCGTCGGCCTTCTGGTCGAAGCCCTCGGCCTGACGGGTGCGCAGCGCGTTGCCTTCGAAGCGGCCGCGGCGCGCGCCGTCAGCGTCCCGTGGCCACCAGCGCTGGGGTCGGGGCGCCCGCGCCCTAACCTGCCCGTTCTGGCCACGCCGCGTCACCGACAGGTTTGCGTGAGTCCAGCTACCCGTTGGCACAACGACACGCGGTTCGGTGACATGCCGTTCTGTATGCTCACGTGCAGCATGG
>JAABUQ010003080.1_pt1 | contig 31360 bp, 30 predicted proteins | sample 5560001 | NCBI WGS metagenome assembly JAABUQ01 (sample SAMN10711888, study PRJNA513371) | rock metagenome | isolation source: Antarctica rocks | place: Antarctica: Victoria Land, Finger Mt nord | collected 2015-12-18 | reverse complement strand
AGGGGGTGGGGGTGGGTGTGGGTGTGGGGGTTAAATGAATGGATGATGGGGTTGGAAGGGTTTAAAGTGGGGAAAGGGCTGCATGCCGCTTGTTGGCGCTGGGGGCGATGGGGGATGGAGAACGTGAAATGGGAAGATGGGCGGGGGATAAGGTAGGGTATATAGACACGCGAGACGACTGGATTGGCTACTCAGATGGCAGGGTTTCGAGCGTGGGATATAGTAGGTACGGGGAACGGGACTCGTGTATCCATATCAATATCGTGATTCGTGAAAGTCCCTCGTCCGTGCACGTAGCTACCCTATCCACGCAAACCCCACACCGATCCATCCACCCTCCACCCACCCCTTCTCGCCCGACAACGTCGCATCCTCAAACCCAACTATCACACGAACAAACCCCGCAGCGACTGCACACGCGCACGTGCACACTCCCCCAACGATGTGCTACTCACCGGCCCAAACACGTGCAACCAAGTTCACCAGATGAAACCTCCGCGAGAAGAGACTTCGAATCACAGACGCGCTTACGATGCACAATTCTCCGAGAATCATAAGCCCAGACGCTGGGCCCCGCGATCTTATTATCCCTGCGGAATGCACCATCCAGCCAGGCAGGGTGTTTCCTGGATCATTTCTTGCATGGCCAGACTTGATCTAGTGGAGGTGGAAGCTGGGACAAGTGGAGGCCAGTCCAGTGCAGGGCGTTCGACCTTGAGAGGGGCGGAGGTGGGTTGAGATGGTTATGAGGGGGCGTGAGGGTTGAGGGGGTGGGAATGGTGGGTTTGGTGTGCTAGCTAGGTGAAGGGGAATTTCTTGGGTTTTGGGGGGTGGGTAGCAGGCTAGGACGGGGTGTTTGGGGGTTTCGTTTAGAACCGAGGTGAAAGGTCGGCTGCAGACTCGCCTACCTTTGGAAGGTCTCCATATCCTGCACGGTGCTTTTGAGAATCAGCCTTCGGGCAATTGGCGCACAGGATCGCCGAGCTCATGCCGGAGCTGTACCAGAGTAGCTTAGGATTCGCGGCGTTCCGGTCACAAGGTTGTCAAGCAAGACCGTTCATCCTCTGGCCGCACTACCCGCCCCTCTCCTCTCCGCCCCACTGACGTTGCTCGCGTGAGCAAGAAGGAATTTGCAACACGTCAACGTGTACTTGCAGGCCCTGGTCCACGCTTCATCCTGGCTCACGCTTAACCTGATACTGACGTCGCCAATCTTGTCCTTTCGAATGGTGTATGGTAGTTTCAGACCTACGCCGGGGCTCGCTGGATCTCTAGAGCTCCCGGATCCGATTGAGGGTGGATGTTGGGGAGACAGAGAAGATGGCTGGCTGTGATGGCCAGTCTCTACGAATTCGCCCAGCTGGCGGAGACATTCGAGAAAGGCGACCATGCCTGCGTCAAGACGTCGGTGAAGGAGCATACGACCTAAAGGAAGGTCCCCGGAGGAGAAGAGATCGAGGGCGGTGACTTTGGGCTGCTGCCGTTGTGGTGTGGCTGATGTAGTATCCTTGAATGTGGAATGCTGAGGAGATGGATACTCGATCTTCTCGATTCTGGACGAGCTGCCCAGAGGCTTCATTCGGTAGCCTCGAAATGTGAAGCCCAACTTGTCGGCCACAGTCGCGAGAAGCAACGCAGCATTGCCCCAAGCGGCGTTGATTTCGGCCCAGTCGACAGTGTGCTCAGGGAGACGGCCAAGACGGAGGCCGTTGATAGTGCCGAAATTGCTGCCGTCGTGGGAGATGCAAAAGGTATCGTTGTAAACGTTTGTGCGTTGCAGACGCTCGAGCTGTTGGCTATCGTGGTCGTAGGCTGCATTGAGAGCATCACGCTCTGTTTGATATGAGGATAGAGTCAGGGCGAACGCATTTCGTGAACGCCAGAATTCCTCTTCTTCGTCGTCCAGGGCGAGGGATTCCGCCTCCAAGTTTGCAATTTGGTCATCCAGATTGGATTTTTCTGTCTCGAGGGCAACTAGTTCGGCAAAAGCTTTCGCTTCAGCCGCTTTTGTCGACGCAAGGGACGTTTGCGCCTTTGAGATCTCCGAGAGCGAAGGACTTGTGTGGTTCAATGTTTTCAGGAACGATATGTAGGCGTCTCTTTCCTTTATTGAGGCCGTGAGGCGGCTTTGAAGAGAGGAGAGAAGGATCTCGGTGCACTCGGCACAGACGGGATGATCGATATCGGAACGCGAGGACAGTATCTCGAAGAGACGGGTCATTGATTCAATCTGATGTGATAGGGCGTGACTGAAGTTGCTGTTGTCCTCCTGCGAAACAGCATTCGTCTCTTTCAATCCTGCAAGTGACTGCAAGTCTTCGGCATTCGGTGGGGCCTGCTCAGGAGGTACGATCTGAGAGTCTGATAGCATGACGAACGACATGGCAGGATTCTCTTTCAATCCGGCCTTTGTGGATGCTGCCATCGCAGGTTGGGCAGACAACCCTTGATGTGGGGCCGGCACATTTCTCTTGAAGATTGGCGAAGGGGCCTTTTGTGAGGCTTGATCGTAGAGGTCTTTGCGCTCCTGAGGATATGCGACTCGAGAAATGCTTGTAGATTGATCGACAGACTTTCCTCCGCTGCCTATCATGTTCATTAGCTCGCTTTCAGAGGACTGGGCGGAAATGAATACCTATGAGGAGGTCCAAAGCTGCAGGGTTGAGGTTTTGAAGTGAGCTGTCAAGCTTCAACGGCGTTCTACACTTCTGACAATTCATTTCTAGCCACACATGTTGTATTGTATCATTCTTAATGAGAGGCGGAGAGGTACTGGGTCCTCTCGTACTTTAGGTAGTCGCCTTCGTAGCCTCTACACGCCAATGACGCGTGACTGCTCGCATTTGCCGATACTTATTCCCGGTTCATTTCCTTCACGCGCCCGTTAATGCGACCTCTTCAAAATGCTTCGATAAATATCGGAGCTGGGGTCAAAATGAATATCAGATTATGTGATGGAACCTCAATACAAGAAACGGCGCCTTACAGCTGACTATGACCCCGATGCTGAGCTCCACCAAAAACGGGCAAAGAATGATCAGCGCTTGAAGTCTGTATTCGAATCCATATTCGAGAAGTATGAGAAAGATTTCGAGGGAATCGGCGATGAGATCGACCTGGACACAGGAAAGGTTGTCGTCAACAATGGCCATCTGCTCGGAATGACAAACGAGAAGGACGTTGGGAACGAAAACACTTCTTCCAACGATCAGCTAGAAAGCGGATTTCTATTAGACAGGGACGAGCCAAGTGGGGAAAGTCGATCGTCTGGGCGGACTGGGACAGCGTCACCAAACCTCGTCGAGTCCAAGAGCCGTACCATAGGAACAGACACAGAAGGACTCCTGCATATTACCGACAACATGGGGAATCTAGATGCGCAGTCATTTACAAAATACGAGGCATACGACTCTACACACTATGAAGATATTAATGATGATTATTCGGATGAGCTGGCAATCAATGAAGATGATGATTATGATGCCAAGCCCCAGCTAGATGCTATGGATCACTGGGCTCCACCAGAGAGCGACCTGGAATTTCCAGACGAACCAGCTGCCGATACAGCCTGGCGTGTACCAACACTGCCAGCAAGCCTACCGAAATACAGACCGTTACACAGAAGAATGGTGTTGCCAATGCCTTTGGCTCTGGATGATGATGGGGACGACTCAGATGGCTCCGAGCCACGAGGTTCCATCTGGGCCCTGGACACGAAGAGGTCGAGACAGAAGCGCCCACGCAGCCACGGCCCTAGGACCTCCGAGCAAGTAGGCTTACATTTACATGATAAAGACGCAAGTAATGGTACGCCCTACACCAACGAGGAGAATGATCTTCTGCGCTATCTCAAGATGTCTACAGCAATGACCTATAAAGAGATGGAGAAGTATTTTCCCTCCAGAAATTACAATTCTCTTGGAGCACATTGGGCCCACATAAAGGCCCGGAGGAAGTCAGATCAAGCGCTCATACGTTCACCTCTTCCAGAGCAGGAGGACCGGTCCGATGTGCCAACGGCTACACAAACGCACGAGCCGGATAGGGTCTTCGAATCCCCATGTACTACGAGTTATCCGCGAGACCTATCGCCTTCCATTGGAGCGTCTAGACCTGCTCTGCAGCCTCAAAGGTCCTGTGAAGTGCCGTCTGCGGAAGCGATAACACAGCCAAAGGAATATGATGACTATGACATGCAACTCAAATCTCGTTCATCGACCTCGCCACCTCAAAGGCAGCCAAGCGATTTGGAATCGAAACAAGCCAACCTGATTTCTTTTGATGGCCTTGAGCATGGTTGTCCCAAGGCGCAGGCTTTACGTGATAGCCACAATGCTGCTCAACAATCGGAGGATCATGAAACGTCATTAGACCAACCTCCGGCTACTCCAGAAACCCCCATACCGCCACCGAGACATGCAAATCAAGATCTCATTGGGGCTGGGGACATTACTGGGCCCGTCATAACAGCAAAGCAAAAGTCACGAGTCACCACGCGCTTGCAAAAGCGCCTTTCCCTATCAACAGAGAATGCGGGCCGGATCGATCGAGTGCCTCACAAAGGTGTTACAACCTCAATGCCACCTGAGCCTCTAAAACGAAATCTGGCCGACCACATATCTGTAGACGAGTCCCCCTCGCTTCCTGTGCTGCAAGAACCATCTCCCCCACTTTCCGAACCCAATTCAGATATGCAGCGGCAACGGACATGCCGAGTCAAGTTGGGAGAAAAATATCTTAAGAAAACGTTCATCCCTGGAGAAGTACAACTAGGTGCTTCGCCTTCAAATCCCTTCGTGGTAGAAGACGGCCTGGAGAACTCAACAAGTGCTGTCGCTGAGACAAACGAAGATGGTGTCCTTTCTCTGCCACAAACCGAATACTTTGAGTTGAGTTCTCCGGATTGGGATGCCGGCCGCAAGAGCCATAGCGTAGCGCCTCTCGTGGCGGAGTTGGACAGATCAGCTACTGACCTAAAACTACAGCCAACAGCCCAGACTTCAAATCAAACCTTGCAAGTCCGTGTTGTAATCCCCGTGGTCCAACGTCAAGACGTACCAAGTGAACCTCGTGATCAAACAAGCACCAGGGATGCGGTTGCATCAACCAGCCTGTCTTTGACTAGGGAAAATAGGAAGCAGACGTCATCGCCGGCACCCTCAAGCATTGGAATATCATGCGAGCCCATCAAGCCTTCAAATAGCACGCCCGTCGAAGGCATTGCATTAAAAAGACCTGAGATTCCTGATTCGGAAGCACCAAGCTCAAGTTCGCAATCTGAGCCGAGTGAAGCCAAAGTTGTACATGAAAGGCGGTCTGAAAACCTTTCCTCAGCGCAGAATTCAATCTCACAGCCTACGTCGGAGCAAGCACAACTACGGACGTATACCTCCAAACCCAGCAGGCCCCGAGGTAGATCCAGCGCATCGCCAGATCCGGTGTGCGGACCTGCAAGACCGACGAGCTACTTACCTGGGACGAAATTAACGCCGGTGCGTAGGACAAAATATGCTGCCAAACCCGCCGTTGTAGATACGTTCTTGTCAGGTATGAACGACGGAAGCGAAGACGAGCTTTCGTTCTCCGCAACGACCATATGTACACCTCATAGGCGACCGAGACCCTCCCCACGATTGCAGTCAACTGCTCAGAGGAAATAGCCTTGAGGCGGTTAAGCAGGTTCGACGGTGGCATTACCCTGCTGAGGGGCGCGCATTGTGCTTTTTGGCCAAAGCAAGACATGTGAGGCTTTTCCTTCCCTTTTGCTGCTCAATACTATATAGCCATGGGTCTTTTATGCTTGCCTCTACTGGACAAATAGACATGTCAAAATCGGCGACCAGTTGATCATTCCAACAGAGAGCCAACAATGTCTTCCAGTTTGCTGTCTGTTTTACCACCGACCTCTCCTGCCTTTGCCCAAAATTTGGAAAGATGTCTCGAGCCAGAATCGCATAATACAGTGACAATCCTGTGGCCCGGACCCACATTTTGCGCCGTCTTCACTGCTGCAATACCTTCTCTTTGTCAGCATACCCATTTCATCTTTTTGAGAATCGACGTACAGTTGACAGCGCTACTGCTGCCCACGAAGATGCCGTCTTTCTCCACCAACCACCTTGCCATTGCCAAAGCTTGATCGTCCTCGACCTTGATGGCATCGTCGATCAGTTGCCTTCCCGCTTCAAAATTTGCTGTAACTCTATTAATACCAATCCCTTCCACAATCGTGTCCACCTGCTGTCTCCTCCTTGTGCCCTCCTTTTCTTTGGTATCAAACATGACTCCGTATTTGATGCGATTGAACAACCCACTCCCTTGCGGGTCTGCAAGCACAATTTTCACATCCGGTAATCTTGATTTCAGATATTTTGCAACGCCAGCAATAGTGCCGCCAGTCCCTGCACCAGCAACAAACGCATCGAGTCTTCCTCCGCACTGACGGAAGATTTCTGGACCAGTACCCTCGAAGTGGGCTTGCCAGTTGGCTTCGTTCTCGAATTGATCTGCAAAGTAGCCTCGTCCTGGGCGGTTCGGGTCTGCTGTGTGCTCGGCGGCAAGACCTCGAGCTCGATTCACGAAATGCATTGGGTCGACAATTGGGGCTGGCTGTACCCGTTCGACGATGGCGCCAAGTTTGAGCAGGAGGTCGGATTTCTCGGTTGCTTGATCTGAGGGCATACAGCTATATGATTTCAGTGAGAGATGGGTGTGACAAGATCTTGATGTACTCATGCTGGGGTTCGGCATAACCTACATGTGTGCTAAGTATCCCCTAGCTCTACAAATTGTGGCCAGCGATATTCCAGTCGAGCCTACAGTCCCTTCATAGATGGTATCGCCAGAATGAGGAGTCAAGAGACCTTCTTCTTCGGCCTACGCATACGCTTAGACATGCCTAAGAGACTGTGCAATAGATTTACCATATTGATAATGTTGAGAGCTACTCTGTCTTTAGGACTGCCACCTGCTCCATTGAGAAACTATCCAAAGCGTTAGATTTGGCCCGAGCGATCACATGTACATGACCATCAGTACCTCTAGTTTTCCCATAATCTCGCACCCGGTCTCATCTGACAAAGATTTGATCCTAATTAAAGGAGTTTTCCCAATGCACGACTCGATGCCTTCAAGAACAGCTTTCGCGTCATTCCCTTTGGCTCCTTGCCGTTCATGATCCTCTAAATCGATGTGCTCCTCATCATCCAGTCCGGCGCCGGCGAGTGTCTTGCTAGGAGCATAAGCCCGATATCTGGAGCGAAATCGGCGCTCAAGATCTGGATAAAAATCCTTGAATCCTAGACAGACCAAGATGCCTGCCACAAAGGCTACCGTAGCGTAGAGCTTCGGGCGCTGCTCCATGCTATAAGTAGGGCCCTATATACATGTCTGCGTATATCCAAGTTGCAGTGTAGTATAGGAAAGACGATGATCGGTCGCGGGGAACAACGACAGCTCCGAGTTGGCGGTCTCCTCAAAATGATAGCAAGCTCTCCACCTCCACCCATCTTCTCGCATTGGGGAGCCACATGGGGCCAGCATGGAGCCACCCTTTGTCGCACAGATTCTCCGGCGCCTGCTCTCCCACCAAACATGTTCCAGGCTGCGATACACCTCGCTGCAGCGGTCCATTCATCCCAACAGCTCTGGCCGAAGATATTACAGGGGCACAAGCAATGACCAATCCAACGCTGAGGACAGGCAGACAAGTGACTGGCAGCAGAGAACGGATATCTTTCCCCCAGATAAGCTGGAGGAATATGGAAAGTATCCACTGATTACTGCGACTGAATTGAGGAGCCGGCGAGAGAGACCCAAGAGGGTGAAAATGCTGGCACGCGACTTTATAGACGGTATACATTCATGGGAACCACCGCAATCGCCAGTGCTAATATGGCACAGACAGTCTTTATAATCCCCATTACGGTTACTTTCCCAAGCAAGTTACAATCTTCAGTCCTGGCACCCCCTTCGATTTCAACGCCTTGGCCGATGAGCCTGCCTTCCACACCCAGCTTGGCCACCGCTACACCGCTTTTGAAGACGAGCTTGACGGCGAGATCCCAAACGTGAGCAGGCAGCTATGGCACACACCAACCGAGCTCTTTCGTCCCTACTACGGCGAAGCTATCGCCCGCTACCTGGTCACAAACTACAAAATCTCCAGCTCCCCCTATCATGATCTCATAATTTACGAACTCGGCGCCGGAAATGGTACATTGATGCTCAACATTCTTGATTACGTCCGCGACTTCCACCCAGATGTGTATCCGCGCACCAAGTTCAAAGTCATTGAAATCTCCACCGCTCTGGCGTCGCTCCAGGAGTCACAGCTCTCCCGCTCTGCTTCTTCCAGAGGCCACGCGGACCGCGTCGAGATCATAAACCGCTCTATCTTCAATTGGGAGACCTATGTTCCAGCCCCATGCTTCTTTCTCGCCCTCGAAGTCTTCGACAATTTCGCTCACGATATTATCCGCTACGACCCTTTTACGGAAGAGCCTCTGCAAGGCACGGTCCTCATCGACGGAAACGGAGATTTCTTCGAATTCTACAGCCGGGACATCGACTCCGTAGCTGCGCGGTTCTTGAGAGTGCGTAATGCGGCATGCTCGCGGCCTTTCGCACATCCGCTTCAGGAATCGAGGTTGGTGCGGAGGTTCAAATCTAGTTTGCCCTTTGCGGCGAACTTGACCGATCCTGAATTCATCCCTACGCGACTAATGCAGTTCTTTGATGTCCTCCGAGAGTACTTCCCCTTGCACCAGCTTCTGACAAGTGACTTTCACTACCTACCGGACTCAGTGAAAGGAATCAATGCACCAGTAGTACAAACGCGGTACCAGAGGCGTGTAGTGCCTGTCACAACACCATATGTCATGCAAGGCTACTTCGACATCTTGTTCCCTACAGACTTTGCTGTCATGGAGGATATATACCGGGCGATCACTGGGAAGTTAACGAGGGTCATGAGCCACCAAGAATTCTTGAGGAGATGGGCCTATGTGTCTGATACCGAGACGCAGAGTGGCGAGAATCCTATGCTGAGCTGGTAAGTCTCCCTGGACTTGGTGCGGTACGTTATTGACTGACTCGGTTTGTACAGGTACCAGAATAGCTCCGTCATGATATCTACATAAGCCATGCGGTTCCTCATCATGCCACTGATCATATATACTGCTCCCTTTCCAAATGTCTCCTACCAAGGTAGGGGAACGTGTAAGTATCGAGTGCATAATGTCACAAAGAATCTTATACCCTTTGATACCCTACGTAATCCACGATTTGAATACTGGACGATCAAGGTGCTATCTCTATGTGCAGAATGTTGTTCGCTCTATATTCCCAATCTCTCTAGCCGGAAGAAAAGAACAACGATCTTCTCCGTTCTATGACCAAACCCATCCCATTCGTCTCTTAAGAAGATTCATTTGCCTTCCCTCTCTCTGAGAGACGTTTCTTTGCCTTGGGCACGACTGTTTCCTGAAAAGTTGAGTCGCGTCTGAAATGAAGACACTACATTGACATCCCTTTAACAAACAACCTCTGCAGAAGCCATGAACAGGCTTGGTCTATCATTTATAGGCATGTCAATTTGATTATAGTGCAAAACAAGCAGTAGTCAGATCAACACGCAGTGGAAGAGGCACAACCACCAATTCGGGCCCAGCGACTATCGCAGCCACGAACAGACAAGACACATAACAAATTTCTACCTCTACCTATAACGACCATATCTCCACTATTCAAATATCGCTGAGTAAAGCTATCTGAGCCACAACGTTTTGAAAATTTCCGCCTTTTCTCAGTTCTCCAACACACTGCAGAACGCTTTTGTCTTTCGCAACTCGTTCATATTCCTGTTGTGATATCAGTTGTGATGTTTCATATCGCTAGTCCGACGTACCTGCAAATTCTGCCAGCCAATCAAGCCCAGGAATGTTCCCTCATCCTTTTCTATCCCCTTTGCATGGTAGAAGCTTGGCTTGTCTGTCGGAGACTCTGTGATAGCCCCCTCTAGCTGCTTCCACATATTCTCTGTTTCTTCGGTAGATGAAGCTTTTATGATCTGCGTAATGTTTGAGGATGTGCAGGAAATTGATCGGTCCTCAGCTTCGTACAGTTCTGGTGTAGCTGGATCTGCAACGAAGGGCTTGATCGTCGTAACAAAAGCTTCGAATTTGTTCGACTTTGGAAAGAAGTCATGGAAGGATGAAGAGGTATCCCAGTCTATCACACCTCATGTCAACAATAAGGTAGTGAGACATGCATGGGAGAGCCTACCCAGAACGAGGACACTTCTCATGGACTTTGGATCAACAGCAGCACCATCTTCTTCTAGTATTGGGCCACGAAACGCTGCTTGAAGACCCTCAACCCCAGAAAAAGACTGAAAGATCTCAGGCGTTTTCTCCTTCAGCCCCGCAAGAGACTGTGGGTCTAGCTTGTATAACGGAAATACAAGCTCAGTGATTGGCATCTTGAATGTTCGACCGGAGACGAAGCTGATTGGTCGATCAGTAGAGTTTTGACTGTTCTATCAAGTGACAAACGATCAATCTGTAGCATGGAAAGAGGGAGCTGCAGGCCAGGATAGAAGTACAAACACGAACCTTCTGGAATTGAGCCGAGATGGAGCCACAACCTTCGTAACCACTCTAAGATTTGAACAATAGAACATAGATAGTCTATCGAAATACTAAGTTCTTTGACACAACGAGTCCGAGATGTAAACAATAGAAAATGAACATTCTATCGAAACATCAAGATGCCGTCCTATATATGCACCTAGTGCTTTTTTCGCTGAGCGGACCTTTGGCAAGACTGCTATCAGGATGCTGACCAATGTACGCCCCAAAGATGCTCCACTTCTGCGCTGGGAGAGTCGGGGCGTCGTTACAACGCTAGCGGAACTCCGCAACGCTAAGCGGGACTCCACGCGGTGGCACAATCCTGTCAAAGTCATTAAGTCGGGCTTCATCGAAGAGATGTGAGCTTCGCGGCCGACAAGAATCGGACTTTGTTGAGTTATATCCCACAGCGAAATGTTTGTCCACCAGAGTTTCACACGCCGCAAAGCATGTACTGCCTGTGCTCAAGTGAAGCGGAGATGTGGTCTGGGATATCCGCAATGTAGCAGATGTATGAACCAAAATTCATTTTGTGAATATGTGGGTCAATCAAGGTCACGTCAACTTCCATGGATCTGACAAAGGCAGGCAAGGCCTCTTGTATCCAACGCGGAGACTAGACAACGAGTTACGGATCATGGTTCAAGTAGGACATCTCCACATATCGATCTGCTACCGGCTCAGGACACTATGCCATTAGGTGTGTTAGCCGGTGGTGGTTTTGAGATCGGTATCTCAACCAACTTTGACTCATTCCCTATCAACTCGTTCCTATTCCCAGAACGTACAACCATCGGGCAAGAGCAAACAGATTTCTGCATTAGCCAATTTAAAGCTTTGATACCACGCCTAGTGCAGCAAAATCGGTCACCCTTCGTACATCACGAGTCGTATCAACACATGCCACCCGTCGTCTATCAGGACCTCCTTGGTATCAGTGCCATGTATTGCCAGAAAACGCCTCAAAATCAGACCATCATGTTCTCGATGCTCGACAGCCGAGTTTCCAGCCTTTTTGAATCCTCAAGATCCTCATCGTGGTTGACAAAGGACTATCTGGTCGGTGTTTAATCACTGCTTATTTACCAAATCATTCGCCTCTTCGATGGAGACATTCGTCAACGGGCCAATGCAGAGAGACATTCAGGATTACTTGAGGCCTGGACGCTCCAGCTAAACTCGACAAATAATATACATTACAACGACTGCGGTACCGAGTCACTTTACCAACGCTGGGTCTTCATTGAAAGTGCAAGGCGTACGGTCACAATTTCTATCATGGTTCAGGCATTGTATTCTCTGCTCAAAGATGGATACTGCACCAGCGTTCCCCTAATGGCAACAATACCAGTCTCTGTAGATGGTGCGTTGTGGAACGCGTCGGAAGAAAGCTGGTGGCAGACTACCCTTGGTTCCGGAGGAGATTTGTGCACATATCTGGACTTTACAGATCAGTGGAACGAAGGGCAAGCTCTATATACGGACATTTACGAGACAATCTTGTTAGTTGCTTGCAGGCACAACCTTAGACGACCACCCCTTATGCTGGTGTAATACACGATACCTATCTGACTTTATTATCATCTTGTAATACATCCATGCCAAACCTTCAAATATCTCCACTCTCTGTCACCTTCACTGCAACCAGGGACTACCACTTCAGCTAGCTCCACGGCACTACTGGAGTGACCATCGAGGTGATTAGATGCCACAGCATAAAGCCTGATCGACTACGATTAACGTGCGGAATTCCTCTATCTTCTGCAGTGGAACTCCTCTAGCCGCATTTCATTCCAAACAAAAAGGAAGGGAGTCACTCGGTGTTTGTAATGCCTAGAAATAATTGCAAATTGGAGAGCATCAAGATCAGGAGGCCAAAGTGGGACGCTGGTAAGATCGCCTACTCAAGAGGCCACAGTCCCACACCTCTGCCAAACACCATCTTGTCTCAACTTCCTCGCACTCCATGACCAGCGTTGAAAACAATTTGATAACAGCTTCTAAAATGGCGTTATCCTACCAGGTCAACATCCTCGACCCCTCGCATTCCCATCTTTCACCCACCTTGCTCGGTAACCTGTCGATAAACGGAATCCCCATCCCATCTCCCGGCCCCAGTTCAATCCTGGTCCGTATCCGCGCTGTGAGCCTCAACTTCCGCGACCTCGTCTGTCTCGCCGACTCGCCTCTGTACCCGACTCGCACGCCTCCAGGACTTATCCCATGCCATGATGGCGCCGGGGAAATCGTTAGTACCGGGCCTGGCAGCGCAGAGAAGGATAGCATTGGCGACGCCGTGATCCTCACACCAAATCGAGACTGGATCGACAGTGATGTGAGTGTGTTGGACATGGAAAACAATTTGGGTTCCGGGTCAGTGAATGGAACTCTTGCGTAGTACATTATTGTGCAAGACGCGTGGGCCATCTCCGCGCCGAAGCATTTGTCTTTTGAGGAGGCAGCGGCGTTACCGGGCGCGGCAGAAACGGCGATGAATGTCTTAGAAGCTGTAAGGATGGGGAAGGGCACGACGGTCGTGACGCAAGGTACGGGTGGCGTGAGCTGTGCTGTGATTCAGGTGAGGAATCAAGTCAGTAATGACCTTATGCAACCACTGATAGATTGAAACTATGCAGCGGTTCTGGGAGCGAGAGTCATTGCGACCTCCTCAACAGACGAGAAATTACAGATTGCGAAAAAGCTAAGCGCGTCGGAACTGATCAATCACTTAATTTGCTTAAGATCTTGGGGTCAGACTCGAGTCACGCTCGTTTGAGATTCCGAGGCAAGTTTATTTCAAGATCCACAGATTGATGTGTTATCCACCGTCAACTTCCAAAGGTCTCGAAAAACGTGACATGCCTACGAGTATTCTGACACGCAAGGCAAAATCCCTTTCCTTTCACTTCCCCTTCTGCGCATTGATGCTCCGAATCATTTCTTGCAACGCGGCGGCCATATCCCCCAATGTTTTCTTCACCGCCGCTCTTTCCGTCATCCGCTTGTACCAAGCATCGAGGTGGGGGTATTCCTTCCCCACGTCCGGCTCTGCGTCTCCCATGATGACGCCCAGTCGAGAATGGAACGGGAAGAAAGCCAAGTCGGCAGCACTCAGCTTGTCGCCGACGAGCCATTGTTTCTGGGCCAATTCGTCGTCCAGTACCTGGCAAACCCGGCGGAATTCCGTGACATAGGTCGCGCGAACCGCAGGCTTGTTCTCTGCTGCGGTCCAATACCGGATGCGTTGCAAAACGGGCCCTTGCGCGGTATTCTGGTATTGCAGCCATTGTTTCATGTGGAATCGATCCTGCAACGTGGCGAATGTGAGGCGCTTCTCTGTATCATATTGCTCCAGCACGTAGTCAACAATGGCAACGGACTATTGTGAGTTGATCAGCCACGTTGGCGGGGATTTAGCCAGCCGGATGAGCACTTGCCTCGAAGAGCACGAGATTTGTATTCGGGTCTTCAATCACCGGCGCCATTCCATTGCGGTTGAGTTTGAGGAAATCGGGCTTCTTCAGCTCGGAACTCATCCAGAGCTTGGTCATATAGGGCACGTTAAGCTCCTCGAGAAGCACGGCCACTTTCCACGGGTTCGGTCCGGCTGGGGTTGGTAAGCAATGACGACTTTCGGCATATCTGAAGTGAAGATTATCTTACGATGACAGTGCAGGGTAAGAGGTTGAATGGCAGGCATTTTCCACGGGCAGCTGGTACTGTCGTACTGAAGAGTGTGGAGAAGGCTTTAAGGAGTAGATTATTGAGTTATGATTTTTGGATGTCCGATGGTTGCAGACTGGCGGAGAATTTTAACCTAGATACATTCCAGAGATTCCTTCGCGTTCGGAGAAGGTGGGTTGACTGTGAATATATAAATGCAATCATAGGTTGGTAAAAGCTATTGGTATTATGTCTGACGTTTTATAGTAGATACATCTTTTCTACAAACCCTGGAGCCCACTGAACTTATCTACAAGCCCCGCTAGAGTGCACTCATTCCCTAACCGGCGTACAAAGCAAGTCCGAAATCTATCTTGGAATAACATAAACTCCATTTCTCATTCTAAGGCTGGTTTTTCATTTCTGTCCTTAGTTTAGGCCCTCCCGAAAAGCCAGCCTATGTTGACTAATAAACACGGCATCAGCGCCGAAGCCCGGTGTTAAGATGATTATCCTGAATCCTATTTCCGATCGGCCGATGGCGTGGAGTACCTTAAGGATGCAATTGGGAATACGGACTTGACCTTTTCACTGTGGTCCAAAGTATCCGTCTGCTAATCCTTAAGCCATGATTCCTAATCCTATACCCAACCATTATTATCCTGAGCGTACGAGCCCCACCCATGACGCATCTTTACTCTCTGGTCTCTCCTGCTATAGAGTGGTTCAATCAGCTGACGTCAAAACGAGGCTGCGTCTTCTTAGGCTTTCTATCTACCCACCAACATTTCGCTCAGAGGTCGTTAAGTCGGCTGAATCGTTCTACCGATCTCATCCAAAATGTTGATGCCAATATTCACCAACACAGTCCCCCACGACGTTTATCCGACGGTCGATCCTTCAAGATCAGAATTATCGACTTATGGCAAAGTCATCATGATTACAGGAGGCGGTCAGGTCATCGGTGCCACCATCGTTCGTGACTTCGCCAAAGCCCGAGGCAGTGATAGTGTCATCATGGGACGCAAGCAAGAAACGCTCTCAACGATCAAGGCGGAGATCGAGTCACTCCCCAGTACGGAGTACGGAGGATGACACCCGCGATCTGGCTTAGCCATATTCCGTCGCACCAAACCTCGGAATTGGCTTAATTCGGCGTCGTTTAAATAATATATGGATTTTCCTACTTTAAAGATTGAAGAATCAAGATAAGGGCCAATAAAAAAGTTTGAATAATAAAAATAATGGTGATGAGGAGGGAGAAGAAAGATGTCAAACAGTAGAAAAAGAAAGAAGCGAAGAGAGAAATGCCTACACCATAGACCCTCGCCTTGGCATTACACCACAATCGGCAGGAGCAAAGTCAACAACTCGATCTGTGAGTCCCACCGTACTCACGGAGCTCGCCTTTTTGCGGTCGCTGGTATGCTCGTCGAGCTCACTCTTCGATTTCTAAGCTTGTATCGACGCCTCGTTAGCCGTCCTTGGACGACCCGTGGCACCGCGGGTCCTGGAAGCTACGTTGAAGTAGTCTCAGCGGTGCCCGTTCAGTATGTATGCATTGGCCACCGCCGCTGGGGCAGGTCTCCCCAGCTCCAAGAAATACGACTGTGTGTGTCTATCCGACATTTGTGAAAGCAACAATTAATTACGAAGCGAGAGGGGAGTAGAATATGCTCGGGAATCAGAAATAAAGCTAAGAAGAAGTACAACGGATGCTCTTTAGCATCGAAGGTCTTACTGGTCGCCATGCCTAAGTATTGCCGAGCGGCATCCACGAAGCGTTCCTTCAGTGTCTCTGAGCACCAATCGTAGACTCTGAGAGGGTTCAGGTTCTTAATCAAACAGATCATCACTAGACGAACAGAACTCTAAGAATGCCGTAGCCAAGCGTAGGTTGATCTAGCAGGAAAAAAGTCATGGGATTATTTTGAATAGAATCTCATCGAAGGCAAGGTTCACAGAAGCAATGACTGTAGGGGTGGAGGAAAATAACAATCTCTAACCATTGACCCTTTTCAAAGACTTCTCTAGACTTGTTTTTGAGCCTCTAAATATCTCGACTCTTCGTTACATCTTATCTTTCAAATGGCGGCGAATCCCTTCGTTGAACTTTCCCAGCTTTTGCCAAACTTTTCTGGATGACATCATCAGGCGAGTGAGCTACCTTGTTTCCAAGTGGATGAAGGTTCGACACCCTTCGACGACTTGACCTAGCTATTAGGAGAAGTCTGTATTCACCCGTCCTGACTCCATCTTTCAATTGCACAAATAATAGAGAAGTTATCGACCATTTTTCTAGGATTTCCGCCTCCTTCCCCATTCTAGTTGTAATATAGCAATCCAGTAGTAAGGCAATAGCTACTGCCCCCTCGTCTGCTCTGGCTAGCTCACCCTGACCAGTCCAGATCTGATTGTGTTGTTTCTGTCTAATCGCTCAAGGAGTCCAATTTCTCAATATCCAGATCGTCCGTGCCAATCTCCTCCGCCTCAAATGCGCGAATCTTAAAATCTCGAGCATATTCTTGCAAGATGGACATGCCTGATTGGATACCTTCTTCAAGAGCCGCGACAGTCACCTCATGGATACGATCGTTTGTTGATGCACAGAATGTTAGCCGTTTGTCCTAATTTGTTTGTGGCGTATGAACCCAACGCGACGACTTTATCCACTGTGGTATGTTTGGGATGCGTAGACAAGACAGTACTGGCTTGATATTCGGATTGGATCCCTCACTTGTACCTTTCTAATGGTTGTTCCCCGTAGCTCAGGCAGAAATACATTTTTCTGTCAGGCTTCTTGCGACCCTTCTCGATCATGTCCACTACGTGAGCCGCAGCATTGCCTTATCTTGATTCATGCGAAGCCCAATTAAACTAGTGGGTAGACTTTCGAGAGCGAAAAGTACTCTGTTGGGATTCAGGTTTGGACACCCACAGGGATGAGCTTCTCGAGCTTGATCACGGGGTACCGAAACCACAGGTTCTCTTCGTGAGGGCGTATCAGAAAGTTTGTAACGACATCCGTGAAGAGATTTCAGCGTGTGCGTAAACTCGGCTTACGTCTTCGTTGTCCTTGTTCTCGAGGAACTTGGTCACGATCCTGGCCATATACTTCAGACCGGCCTCGCGGATGGCTCTTCGGACATCCTTGGTTCCGATGTGGGTGATCGAATGAGACACGTCGAGACAGAGTTGCAAGGGCAAGACGCGTGGAAGAATGAAGCGCTGTAGAGGTGAAAGCTGTACTTGTTAAAGTGGTATATGTAAGTCTGTTTGTTACAAAAGAGATCTCCAAGGATCTTCATTGGAGCTATAATGCCTAGAGGATCAGAGCCGAGAAGCATTCCAGACTTAGCCACAAATCAAGAGTTGTATCACAAACAACTGTTTTTAAAGAAGAGAAGAGAAGTGGGAGCAAGAGTTGTCCCTTACAGTAGATTGGAAGAACATTTGAAGGGGCAATTTCCTCACTGCCCGGGAAACAGCATAAGAGACGGTCACTACCTACCAGATCAACACTCCACTATCTTCTCTAGACCCAGTTGGTTTTCTTCCTCTCCTGGGTCTATCTTTTCTCATACCCTTTGCGCCGTCAACAATGTGTTCACTTCGTGCGAGATGGAGAATCATATCCTTAGTTGAATACTTGCTCATGATCTCTCCCGACACCATATCCTTGAACTAGAGCTGTTACCTCTAAGCGGCAAACTTTCACATGTATTTTTGTTTTAGTAGCAGTTGCTGCTTCGGTCCGGAGTGGATATGGCCGTTATCCAGTCTACGAGTTGAGACATAGGAGGCAATCTGGATTTTTGGGTACCATCTCGCTGTGCCTGGGCTGCCTTGAACTTGCGAGAGGTCGAACATGAGGGAGGCAATGTAGGGGATGCTGGTAGTACTAAGTTAGACAGATACGCGGGATTGTTGTATGCCAGATTCTGATGAATGAAAGCTTTCTGTGCTCACGGGTCGTGAGTCGAATGTGGTAGAGCATTCGCCCAGCTCAGCCCTGACTGAACTAAGACAATATGACGCCTATCTGGTGAAATCGTTCTCTTGTCATGGCAAGGTAGAATTATACGTTGATCATGGGTATGGAATCCACTCCTCGCTCGCATTTCACGTATCAATAGTATAGCGCGAATGCTCACGAACCGAAGCAACGACCTCTCAATCTCGACGACAGCAAAGATGATAATCAAGAGCACAAGAGAGTGCCGTCTTCCGCTGGACAAAAGGCCGATTGGAACGGTCCGTCAGATGACATGTTCGTCCAGAGCCATCCCCCACATAGCTGTGGAATGCAAAGTGCCTAAGAACATTTCTATAGTAATGACGGTATGTCAAACCAGGGTGCAGGCGAGCGAGCTCCTTCGCCAATTCAGCGTCTCTCTAGTCTGGCAGCTTCTCCGCCTTGTCTGCTTCGTCGTCCAATTTCGTCAAGGCATTTTTATCCGTTTGCGCCTTTCGAGAACGTAATAGGGTAGCGATGGTGTTGCTTTTGAGCGGTGCGTCGACGCTACGGTTTGTCGCACTGAAAATGTGATGTCAAGCCTTGCTGCCTTCCCATAGTCGTACGAGCGCCTCTCGCAAAGCCCAGCAGCCTTGAAGATTACCGTAGTTACCTTCTTGGAAGTCCTGAAAACTTTCTATACCAATACTCAAAATGATCACGGAGGGTTCCCAAGGTGATATTCCTTCGGCTCGAAGGTGATTTGGAGGTTCGAAAAGAGGCTGAAGATAATGTCTAGATGTCTCAAATGGTCCTCGAAAGACCAGGAAAATAGAACGATGTCGTCGATGTAGCATCACGCGAAATAGGCACCATTGCGGCGAAGTTGGAACAGCTTCAAGCTTGCTCAGCCACTTACATTGTCTAAAGACCTGTCGTGCAGAGAGCCTAATCAAAGCGCTTGAACCACTCCAGAGCGGCTCCGATTTTCCGATGTTATTTCGGGGGAGACATGTGGCTTATAAAAAGCAAAGCCCTCCTCATGTATGTATATATTTGTTGTTAGCAATAAGCTTTGGACGGCCGTAGAAATTAGAAGGTGGGGTGACTCGCTCTTGATTTCGTGTTTAATAGATGGCGTGATACCCAAGGGCGTGAACATGAGGAGTGATGAGAATGGGGACCGAGAAAGAATATGCAGATGGTTGAGATGCAGCGAAGAGATGACTTGACATTAGCAGCGAAAGGTGTGAAGTGAAAGGCAGGTGAAGAATGCGAGTATGGAGTGAACAGCAAATGCAGTGAAGCAAACCTTGAAGGCTGCTGAAAGACTCGAATGATTTTGTTTTAGTGTCAGTAATCAGCTCTGTAGCTACATTGAGGCACCACTGTTGGCGGCTGATCCCATGTGGGAGTAATCACGCGTGGTGGCCAAACATCCTGTCTGAGGGCTAATCGCCCAAGTCTGACGCCCTCAGTATGGGTATCTTGGCCTCCCTAGCTTCAAATTGCCCCTGATCGCGGGTGCCCCTTTGGTTGGGGAAGGCACTATTGCTCGCCCCTCGAACAGCCGTAAGAAGTCGTTATGCGTCCCAGAAAATAAAAATGCCTGTGTAAAGATGCATGAGTCCAATCTATGAACAGTCGTTGCGGCCGTAGTACCCGAGAGGGCTAGTACCCAAGAGGGCTAGAGAAAGAAAAGTCAGTGTATTACTCCACGGCGAAAGGACTAGAATGCAGACCGTAGGCTGCGGCGAGGTACGATTAGCTGTGTATTACAAATAAAGCCACCAAGGACATTCTCACCCCAGTGAGCGAGCTAGGCTACCAGTGCCTAAGAGAACTTCCAGCGCTTCCCGCATTTGAGACATTCGCAGAAGGTGGTCTAGAACACATATCAGCTCAAGTGCATTGGAGACTGTGGTCAACGCATCGCGTACCATAGGCTCATCAGCGCTTTTACGGGGTGATTGTGTCAGCTCCTTGGTCTTTGGATCCGATTGCTACAAGAGCTTACCTCCTCGTTTGTGCCTAGAAATGTATGAGCAAATGTCCAACGAAGATCTCTGACAGGAGCAGCACAGACCTGAGTGTAAGCCACAGTTCCCTTCCCACATTTAGGATTCTAAGTGCTTGATTAGAACACATAGCATGGTATGAGCATTAAGCATGAGTTGGGAGAACTCACACTGCAATTGACTGCAGTGCTGACGCTACGCTCTGCTTGTGGCATCTTCTTGCTGTCAGTAATAGGAAACAGTATGTCATAGAAGCTGCCTGACCTGCGCCTCCTTCATGTTTTCTTTCATTAAAGCTCGATCTTCCTCCTTACGCTTATCGCTCTTCAAGTCTTCTGCCTTCATCTTGACAAGCTGTTCTGGTGTGGTGTCTCCATCAAGGACTCTCCTTCGGAGCTGGGGATTGGACTTGTTCTTCAGATTCATGTAGAGTGACCTCATCTTCACTACGTAGCCCTCGTTTGATTCTGGGCCCAGAAGAGAGAATACTGCCTCTTCGACAGCAATAGCAGCACGGATGACTTCCGACGCAGGATCAGGTACTGTGTAGCAGAGACCATTGTACATGAGACCAATGCTCTTGTCTCGTGAGGACTGGTTGGTACGCTCAATGTTCACTTTGTCTGCCTTGTAGTCGCGCTTGTCGAGAGGTACCGTAGGTTTAGACTTTGTTGAACCGTTGACTGGGAGTGGTGACGCTGTGCCGGCAGGACTCGAACGTCCTGCCCCGTTGCTTGGGCTGGCGGTACCCTGCTTGCGAACCTCATCACGCCATCCTTTCACTATCTCCCCAGCCAATTTAGCAACCTTTGCATCCTTGTGATTCTTCGATTTGTTGACAATGATGCCAATCTTCGTTGAACGCAACAGGCTCTCGTCAGGTTTGACGCCCGTCTTAAGCTCGTTGAGGATGCGAAAAACGACTTCGGAGTCAGCACCCGCTGCAGTTGCTTGCTGTAGGTCTTTCGACTTCTCATTCACTGCTCTCTTGTCCATTTTGAGATGGATTTTGGTTTGAGTAGGTACTTCAGCTGCTCGAAGGTTGGGGTTATCAAGAGCAACCTTGCAGAATGCTGTGGACGGATGATGGGACTTGTTGTCAGCTAGGAGGGAGCAAGAAGTCGAGCGCAGATAGTTCCAGAACGACCTGCAGTCCTTTGACCTTCAATGTTGAAATATTGCAACGCTTTGTATCATGATTGTTCAATCATGTCTCAAGCCGAAGATGAAAGCATCAAGCGACAAGAGTCTGCAGATGTGGTGAGGCGTAAGTGCTGTAGGACTGATTGAGACGGGCTGGCTCTGTGCTGCGCTAATGCCTGAGTATTCACGTAAAGCGACTGCTCGAAGTGTGAAAGGGTTGTACAGAGACAAAGAGACACAGAGACAAGGTTGATGCGCGGTCATATGGTGATAGGTTCTGGCGAAGTGGTTTGAGGCTCAGCCGCGGACCCGGTCTTTGGCGGCACATGATCCGAATGCCACGACTAAGTAAGAAACGACGGCCAACGACCTGAATACGCAGAAACATGCAAGACAATGAAGTACACCAATTTTCCATGCAAAGTTCCACATAATCAGCCACCAATTCATATGCGGAACGAAATTGAAGCAAGCGTTGGCAGTGAATCTAATAGAGATGGAAAAAAAGACACGAGCAAGGTTGTTGGCCAGATCTAATTATATTACGATCATGCTTCATCCCAACTCCATCCAATCGCTATCCCATCGCTATGACCACAAAATTCCAGAACATTCTAGCTGTGTGATGCCTCAGCACCATCAGGCCTGCCCTCGCCATGCTGTCTCCCCTCCTCAGCTTCTCTCTCCTGCACTTTGCCCTGATCTGCATGCTTTGCAGGATCGAAGACGTACATGGGAAACTCCAAGAAGATAGTCCTCTTCAGGATCGTAGGCATCCGCACGTAGAGCTGTGGAGGGAAGGGGATCAAGATGCTTGTTCTTTCGGAGTACGTCTTGTACGATTCCCAGTGGTTGCCACTCTCATATCGCTTCTTTGCACCTGGTCGTTCTTGTAGCGGAAGGCCAGACACGAACATGAGCAGGAGGGTGAGGAAGAAGGGGCCGAGGATCGATGCGTAGAGCGCAGAGTAGGCTCCGCCTGTAACATACCCATAGGCGGCTGGCGATACTGCAATCATGAAGATGGCTGAATCTTGTTAGCATAGTGCAAAGTGAACGGACCAGACTGCTCACAGAATTGCATGATGATCTCCCCAAAATAATTCGGATGTCTTGACCACACAAAAAGTCCTACATCACAGACTTTGCCCTTGTTCTCCGGCTTGCTCCTGAAAATGTATTTCTGAACATCTGATTCGCTTTCCAAGAAGAAACCGATCGCAAAAAGGATGACGCCCGCGATATCTCTCCCGGTGCCGAATTTTGGCTGCTGGAAGTTCGTGACGGCCGGCGAATTTAATATTGTGACTGGCAATGAGACAGTCCAGACCCAAATCATTTGAAAAACCCAGAATCCGAGAAAGGAGAAGAATTTGTCTCGCTTGTCGTCAAAGCGGTCGTCTTTCCCCGTCTTCAGGATGCGGAAGAGGAGGAAGCCTGAGAGGCGAGCGCCCCATACCATGATAAACAACGAGTCGACGATTTGGCGCGCATTATGGTGACCAGAAAATGCGAGGGTGATTATCGCAAGTACTACAAAATTCGTCCCACCAGCAAAATCTACGATGGAGAGGTCAGTGTATCGAAAGAGCGACTTTTCACGCCCGGATCATACCAGTCAGCTTGTCAAATTTAAAGGTCCATGCAAAGGAGAAGAAAAACAGTTGATATCCAATCGTGATCAAGAGGGTTATCGCAAGGTAATAGTCATCCAGAACGTGCACCTCCATTGCGGAAAATGGCCGGCGTGAAAGGTGATGATATAGGGTTCTATTCGTAACTGGGAACGTGTATAACGGAGAGGAAAAGTCGTTATGAATTCGCGGAGGCTACCTATGGCAATATATTATTTCTTGTCATGACGTTCCGTGCAAAGCCGTCAATACTGCCTTTGTCGCAAAAGAGTACGGAGTTGGAGTACGAGTACGAGTCTCGTCTCAAAGTGTACCGCAATAGGCATGGATGACACCCACGCCGCCTCATCAAACGCACTGCTGCGCGAGATTCGCTTATCTTTGCAGCCATCCATGCCATCGAAGGACCTTGACCAAGGGCTCCTTACGAGTACGCTGGCTAGAGAACGAGTCTTCTTGGCACATGGCCGTTTCTACCATACTTAGGTTGAACAGATCAGGCGGACATTTGTAGGCACACTCCAGCAAATGCGAGATTTCTCGCTTGGCTAGATTGACGTGTCTGGGCAGCAAATATGATAGCTAGGCAACTCTTTCCGAGTAACTAGCTCTCTCGATAACACAATGTGTATCGGTCTATATACCACCGCAGCTGCTATCCCTCCCGTCAATGAGGTAGCTTATGAGAGGCCACGTCCGATAACCCGATGCATGGTTCCGCCGCACACCTTGGATGAGCATATTTGCTGCACCAGCGGTTTTCGGATAGTTTATGGAGACGGTGGATGGTAGGAAAACAGTCTAAGCGGGGTGTCTAAAGCGTTGGCGGTGAAAGGACCAAGCCAAGGTTACCCAGCTTCGCCATTTATGACAGAATTTGAGCGCGAGTTCTCCTCGTGCTCAACAGTTTCCGTCGGGATTGCGTTCTCCTCGCTCTTTCGCGGTTTGGCGTTCTCAAGCCTTGCCTTTTTGGCCAGTCTTTTCAACTCCCTTTTCGAGGGAGGCTTTGGGGAGACCAGGGTCTCGGGAACGCTTTCTTCCAAGACGTCCGCCTTCCTCTTCACCTTTCCTAGTTTCCCTTTTGCGGTCTTGTCTAACTCAGTAGGCTTCGCAGGTTCCTCACCACCATACACCACATCAATAACACCCCTGAAGCTCCTTCTCTTCATCTGTGCCTGAGCGACCACACTCCGGGCGCCGGTGCCCACAGCTTCATTACTCATCTCTTGCCCCAGACCCCACATTATCGCTAAATTGATAACGTCTGCAGGACCTCGACAAGCCAGGGCACGCTTGGCTTCGCTGCTGATCACGATGCCTTTTCCCCTGGTCGCCCGTATCAATTGCGTAGCATTGCTGATTAGGTTCCTCCTTGAAGCTCCTCCATCGCTGTTCAGTATGCCCGGTGCATAGCAAATTTCAAACATGATGCCTCTCTGCAAAGCGGCTGCCATCGTCTTGATCTTGAAGTGGAAGGGATACCGGATGCTGAGATCGAGGGAGATCAGGTCGCATTCAAGAGAGTGGCAAGCTTGTTGCAGAGCTTTCTCTGTAGTCGGCCGAAGCGCGAAGAGCTCGTAGGCCGAAGCGAGGGCCGAGAGGCGGTAGTTCTGGCTAGGATCTGATAGATAGAGAGTACATCGATAAATGATTCGAAGAGATGGTGGAACAGTAATGCCGAGAGGAGATGGTATTTGGTTGGTGATTTCACCTGGGACTTTTCCCGTGAGGCTGTAGTCGAGAGCAATGGTGTTGTAGCCCACTGCGGAAAGTTAGAATTCACTCCCATATCACACGAAAGGTGACTGACATTCTGCAAGGAAAGCGATTGTCCGTTGTAACTCCGCCGGATTAGAGGTGTAGGGAACATTAAGATCATAGTACATCTTCACCTCTCCCCATCACCCTCCTCGATTCCTTATGTTCTTTTAGGGCTCTGTGATCATGGTTTGATCAAAGGTGAATAGGGGTGGAAGTGTGACTGGAATAACTCAGTAAAGTCGCGGACTAGCGCGGGCCGATTGAAGCCGCCTGGATGCCTCGTTTTGAACGCTCACTTGCGACAATCAGCCTCATGCGAGCCTTTTATGACACGCTTGGCTGTCCAGATGAAGTATCCTCACGACTGGTGCTAGGGGGTAAACCTCACAGCTTTCCATCATATCAAGGCCAGGCTGCAAGCAGCCATGGCACGGGTCTATGCAGAAGTCAATCAGCACATGCCAAAGGCCTATTGGGAGTATGATAGCGTCAACATCACGTGGGGCGTGCTGGAGAATTACGAGGTGGTCCGCAAGATAGGTATGTCCTGCGCGACTGCAATTTGCCGCTGGCAGAGGGTGCGCTGACTTGATTAGGGCGAGGGAAATACTCCGAAGTGTTCGAAGGCATCAATGTCGTCAATTACCAAAAATGTGTCATCAAAGTCCTCAAGCCGGTCAAGAAGAAGAAGATAAAGCGGGAGATCAAGATCTTGCAAAACCTGTCTGGTGGGCCGAATGTCATTGCGTTGTTGGATGTGGTGCGAGATAGCCAGAGCAAGACGCCGTCTCTCATTTTCGAGTATGTCAACAACACCGACTTTCGGAGTCTCTATCCAAAATTCGTGGACTTTGATGTCCGATATTACATTTTCGAATTACTTAAGGTATGATTGGAGCTGAATTGGGCGACAAAGGAGCTGCTGACGGTCTTTAAAAGGCGTTGGATTTCTGTCACAGCAAGGGTATCATGCATCGGGATGTAAAACCTCATAATGTCATGATTGATCACGACAAGCGCAAGGTATAGCCCTTGTCGCTAGAATTGGTGATCTCTTGCTGAATTCTCAAAGCTACGACTTATCGACTGGGGCCTCGCAGAATTCTACCACCAGGGCACAGAATACAACGTGCGGGTCGCTTCGAGATATTTCAAAGGACCAGAACTGTTAGTGGATTTTCAAGAATACGACTACTCTCTGGACATGTGGTCACTGGGAGCAATGTTTGCATCCATGATTTTCCGGAAAGAGCCTTTCTTCCATGGGAACAGCAACTCCGATCAGCTCGTCAAAATCGCCAAGGTTCTAGGCACTGATGATCTTTTTGAGTACCTTGACAAGTACGACATCGACTTGGACACTCAGTACGATGACATCCTTGGGAGGTTCCCCAAGAAGAGTTGGCATGGCTTTGTCAATGCTGAAAACCAGAGATTCGTTAGCAATGATGCTATCGATTTCCTCGACAAGCTGCTTCGATATGATCACCAGGTATTACAAACTTGATATGCGCGGTCTGAATATAGCTAACAGAGGCCCAGGAACGCTTGACAGCCAAAGAGGCAATGTCACACCCATACTTTAGTCCCGTCAGGGCTGCCGCATCAACTTCAAATAACAGTTCGTCGATAAATTGACCGGCTTGACAGCTTCGAGAAACACGCACACCTCGACCAAGCCTTTTCAACGAGTAGATCAGTCCAGGGCCCACTCCAGACATATAAGAGTTTCAAGCAACATTTTTGCAACCAAGAACAGGCTCTGATGGAGGAAGGGTGTTCTTCCTTAGTCACGACACGTATGATACCAAATTCGGACCCATAAATAGCTTTTCCATAGAAATCAAGCATGCAATGAACCTTAAAGGAGACTTCCATACGCGTACAATTAGTGTGGCACGCGAGCTTGCTGCAGCCAAAATCCACTAGAGTTCCAGCGGAATCATTTCCTCCAGACTCTGACGTTGAGCTCTGATAGCAAAATACTATCAACAATGTGATTCGCATACTACCCTCGGTCTATGAACCGTTCATATATCAGACGCTTTGCAACCATGGCATTCAACGCCGCTTCTCACAATACACCAGGTGCGAAGACCGGCCCAGTCTCCGGTCAACCACCCCCAGTGTCCGCAGAGACTGCCGCGGCATTGATGGGAGCTTCAAAAGACGACTCCATGGGTCAGCATGAGCCGGGCAAGGACCAGGGTGATAAGCAAGCCGAGAGGAAAGTGAAGAGTGAAAAGGAGCTGGACAAAGAGCGGAAGAAAGCAGAAAAGCAAAAGAAATTCGACGAGAAAAAAGCAAAGACTGCGACCACGCCAGATCCCTCGGGTCCATCGAAGACAAAAGAGAAGAAGGCAAAGCAAGAGTCCGCAAAAGAGGAGCCCTTGCCAGAGTACATAGAGCAGACCCCAGCCGGACAGAAGAAAAGTGCGTGAGAATCATGAGGGGCATTCGTTCCAGCAGAGCCTGGCCTAACAACTCGGCAGTCCTTCACTCCCTGGATGATCCATTCCACAAGGCATACATCCCCAAAGTAGTCGAATCAGGATGGTATTCATGGTGGGAAAATGAAGGCTTCTTCAAGCCTGACCTTGGACCCGATGGGAAAGTGAAGAAAGAAGGATCTTTTGTTATCCCAGAGCCTCCACCGAACGTCACAGGATCTCTTCATATGGGCCATGCCTTACCAAACGCCTTACAAGATACTCTTATACGGTGGAACCGAATGCGTGGGCTGAGCACATTATGGGTACCTGGCTGTGATCATGCTAGTATCTCGACACAAAGTGTTGTCGAAAAAATGCTGTGGAGGAGAGAGCAGAAAACAAGGCATGACCTTGGGAGGAGGAAGTTCCTCGAAACAACTCATGAATGGAAAGAGGAGTATCACCAGAAGATCAATACTACGATCAAGCGCATGGGTGGGTCCTTGGACTGGTCCCGGGAGGCTTTCACCATGGACAAGAAGCATACTATTGCTACAGTAGAGCACTTTGTTCGGCTCCATGAAGAAGGCATTATCTACCGGGACAATCGTCTCGTCAACTGGTGTACGGCACTTAACACGGGTGTCTCAAACCTAGAAGTTGACAACATTGAGCTCGAAGGGCGGACGCTACTTGACGTGCCCAATTATGACAAGAAGATTGAATTCGGTGTATTGACCCATTTCAAATATCCTATTGAGGGCAGCGATGAGACCATAGAGGTCGCCACAACGCGTCCAGAGACTATGTTGGGTGATACTGGCATCGCTGTCAATCCTACTGATGAGAGGTGGAAGACTTTTGTAGGGAAAAAGGCAAAGCATCCATTCCTGGATCGGCTGTTGCCTATCTTTGCAGATGAGGAAGTGCTCAAGGATTTTGGAACTGGTGCTGTCAAAATCACTCCAGCCCATGACCCGAATGATTTCAAGATGGGAAAACGTCATCAGCTGGACTTTATCAACATACTCAATGACAATGGCACCTTTAATCACAATGCAGGAAGATACGATGGTGTGAAAAGGTTTGACGCGCGGTATAAAATTGTCCATGATCTCAAAGAGAAGGGTCTATACGTGGATTGGAAAGACAATCCTATGAAAGTACCCAGATGTCAGAAATCCAAAGACATCATTGAACCGCTGATGAAGCCACAATGGTGGATGAAGATGCGAGGCATGGCAGATACAGCGATCAAGGCTGTCAAAGATGGTGAGATCAAGATCAGACCAGAAACTGCGGAGAGGGATTATTACCGCTGGCTAGCTGATATCCAGGATTGGTGTATCTCACGACAGCTCTGGTGGGGACATCAAGTTCCTGCATACTTCGTCGATGTCGAAGGTCAGCACAGGGATGAGAGCGATGGTAACCGGTGGGTTGCAGGCAGGAATCTAGACGAGGCCGAAGAGAAGGCAAAAGCCAAACATCCAGGCAGGACGTTCAAATTGGTTCAAGATCCGGATGTACTCGATACCTGGTTTACGTCAGGGATGTGGCCATTCTCTATTATGGGCTGGCCAGAGAAGACACGTGATATGGCAAACTTTTATCCTACTTCCCTGTTGGAGACTGGCTGGGATATCTTATTCTTCTGGGTAGCCAGAATGATTATGCTCGGTCTCAAGCTGACGGGAGACGTTCCGTTCCGAGAAGTCTACTGCCATTCGCTTGTGAGGGACTCCGAAGGAAGAAAGATGTCGAAGTCCTTAGGGAACGTCATTGATCCCATTGATGTGATGGAAGGCATAACGCTGGACAAGTTATATGAGAAGTTGTTGGTTGGCAATCTCGATCCAAAGGAGTTGGCGACTGCAAGTAAATTCCAGAAGAACTCATTCCCTGATGGCATTCCCGAATGTGGCGCCGACGCTCTTCGCTTCTCCTTGATAAATTACACCACCGGAGGTATGATACAATCGCTCTTCACGGCCACCCCAACCCAAGCTAACCTCACTAGGCGGCGATATCAACTTTGACATCAAAGTAATGCACGGCTACCGCAAGTTCTGCAACAAAATCTACCAAGCCACCAAATACGTCCTAGGCAAACTGCCTGCAGACTTCACTCCCCTTCCTGCCGCCTCCCTCACGGGCCACGAATCCCTCTCCGAACTCTGGATCCTCCACAAACTCACCACCGCCGCCGCCGAAATCAACACCGCCCTCGCATCTCGCGAATTCTCCCAAGCAACCTCAGCCTCCTACCAATACTGGTACACCAACCTCTGCGACGTCTACATCGAAAACTCAAAAACCATCATCACAACCGGTACCCTGGCCGAAGCGGCCTCGGCGCAGCAAACCCTCTACACAGCCCTCGAAGGGGGCCTCACAATGATCCACCCCTTCATGCCCTTCCTCACCGAAGAGCTCTGGCAACGGCTCCCCCGGCGCCCAGGCGACAAATGCCCCAGCATCGTCAAAGCCGCCTACCCAATCTATAACAAAGCCATGGACGACCCCGCCGCGGAATCAGCCTACGAGCTCATCCTCGCCGTGAGCAAAGCCATCCGCTCCCTGGCCGCCGACTACGACATCAAAGACAGCGCCAACATCTACATCCACCTCTTCGACCACCCCCCCTTCTCCATCTGCCAAGCCCAGCTCCCCTCCATCCGCTCCCTCGCAGGCAAACCCCTCACCGGCCCCGCCGCCTCGGCCACCATCCTTGGCCCCCACGACCCCAAACCCGCCGGGTGCGTCGCTCAATCCGTGTCCTCCCTCGCGGCTGTGTACCTCCTCGTGAAAGGGCGCGTGGATATCGAGGCCGAGATCACAAAGGCGCAGTCTAAGCTGGGGAAAGCGAGCGCGCTGGTGGAAAAGCAGAGGAAGATTGTTGAGGGGGAGGGGTGGGGGAAGATGCGGGAGGAGGCGAGGGAGAGTGAGCGGAGGAGGTTGGGTGATGCGGAGAGTGAGGTGAGGGTTTTGGAGGGGAGTGTGGCGCAGTTTGAGCGGTTGAAGGTGGAGTAGGTGGGGCTTTGGGGGGGGTAGTGGGAGGATGGCTATGCTGGTTGGTGAGATTTGTGCTTGTTTGGCTGCGTAGGGTAGGTAGGTAGCTTGGTGAATGAGTGGTCACCCTCGAAATTGAAAGAGAAAGATCTGCAGCAGCTGCCTTTTCATCCTGACCCCGTTGCTCGAAAAGCCTGTTCAATTGCTACCTCATACAATCCCCGTCTATCCCCAGCCCCCTCTCTATCCTATATCTGAACACCCACACCGTCACACCTCTAAAACGCCCGAGACCCAACCTGAATCACAACCAAACACTTCACTCCCCCTCCACATCATGGGGATATATATTCCTCCCCCCGTCCCCCTACCCCAACCCACTCACACCCTCACCAAACCACCCCTCCACACTCAACTCCAACCCCACTAAGCCCCCCCCCTCAACCCCGCCTTCATCCTCGAAGTCGCGTACGCAGCCGCAACCGCACTAACAGCCCCAATAAACAAACAAACCGCAATCGCATTCGGCCCATCCGCCGCCTTAAGCACCTCCTCATGCCCGCCGTCCTCATGCAGCTCCGGGCTCTTCCCCGGCTCCAGGATGCTAAAAACAATCATACTGATAAACGTACCCACGAACTGCGGCAGCGTGGTGAACAAATTCAGAATACCCAGATAAATCCCCGCCGTTTCCCCCGTCGAGCTGTCGGCGCCCGAGGCGTCGTCGACGTCGCGGTCGAGGTGGTTGAGGCGGAGGAAGGTGGGTGAGGGGGCTGGGGAGGCGATTTCGTTGTCGGGGCCTGCGGCGTTGGAGAGGCGGCGGTAGGAGGTGCCGTTGGCGTACATGGTTGTTGGGGCGGTGAGGCGGTTGATTTCCACGCCGATGAAGGCGAAGGGAGCCCAGCAGGCTAGGGCCCAGGGGATGCCGCACACGGAGACGAGGATGGTGGCCATGCGGAGGGAGCGCACGAAAGGGGCGAGGCACATTGAGCCGGCGAATATCAAGTGGCTCCATTGCCAGGCGGTGAGGAGGTCGGGTTTGTTCTTGTGGAGGTATGCGATGAATGGTGGGAGGTTGGCGGGGGGGCGGGGCGTGAAGTTCCTGGCCGGG
>JAABUQ010003079.1_pt1 | contig 31372 bp, 28 predicted proteins | sample 5560001 | NCBI WGS metagenome assembly JAABUQ01 (sample SAMN10711888, study PRJNA513371) | rock metagenome | isolation source: Antarctica rocks | place: Antarctica: Victoria Land, Finger Mt nord | collected 2015-12-18 | reverse complement strand
GATCGACTACTTCGGCTTCCTGCTGGTGGCGCTGGGCTTCGGCTGCCTGCAGGTCGTGCTGGACCGGTTCGAGCGCGATGACGGCTTCTCCTCGCCGTTCATCATGACGTTCTTCGTCATCTCCGCGTTGTCGCTGGTCACGCTGGTGATCTGGGAGCTGCTGCATGACCAGCCCATCGTGAACCTGCGGCTGTTCAAGATACGGGCGTTCGCCATCAGCAACGTCGTGATGTTCCTGTTCGGCTTCATCATCATCTCGACTACGCAGCTCGTGCCGCAACTGGCGCAGGAGCTGCTGGGCTACGACGCGACGACGGCGGGATTGACCCTGGGGGCGGCGGGGATCGTGTCGCTGTTCGTGATGCCCATCGCCGGGGTGGTCACGGGGCGGCTGATCCAGCCGAAGTGGCTGATCTTCTCGGCGCTGCTCGGCACCGCCGGGGCGCTGAACTATGCGTCGTCGCTGAACCTGAATGCGGCGTTCTTCAACCTGTCGCTGTCGCGCATGCTGCAGGTGTTCTGGCTGCCGTTCATCTTCATCCCGCTGTCGGCGGTGCAGTTCACCGGGGTGCCGCCGGCGCAGAACCCGGACGCCAGCGCCATCATCAACCTGATGCGCAACCTCGGCGGCAGCTTCGGCGTGTCCATCGCCACGGCGGAACTGGCCTGGCGCGGTCAGTTCCATTTCGAGCGGCTGGGCGAGCACGTCACGCCCTACAACGGTTATGGCGGCACCACCTCGCTGACCGCCATCGCGCAGCAGGTGACGACGCAGGCGAGCATCCTCAGCTACCTCGACGTGTTCACCATCCTGGCCGTCGTGGCGCTTGTGGTGTCGCCATTGGCGCTGTTCCTGCCCAACCTGCCCAAGGGAGCGCCGGCGGGTGGGCATTAGACACCTGGCCGTGCTGTCCATGCTTGGTCTAGCTGCCTGCACCGTCGGCCCCGACTTCCATGAGCCAAGCCTGTTCAGGCCGGCAAGCTGGTTCACCGCCCGCAAGCCCGCGGCGCAGGCAGTCGAGGCGTCGATGCCAACGGCCGAGCTGGTCGATCCCGAGTGGTGGCGGTCGTTCAACGACCCCGTGCTGACCGGCCTGGTCCGCCGGGCGGCGCAGGGCAACCTGGACGTGCAGGCTGCCACGGCGCGCCTGGCGCAGAGCCGGGCGCAGCGCGGAATCGCCGCCGCCGACCTGTTCCCGCAGATCAACGGCAACTCCTCATATACGCGGGAGCGGGTGAGCAAGCAGGGCGCGATCAGCCTGATCAGCGGCGGTGCGTCGTCCGGCGGCTCGCCGGGCACCCAGTCGAACGGGCTGGGCGGCACGCAGGGCGCGTTTCCCTCGACCTCGGGCATTCCCCCCTTCGACCTGTTCCAGGGCGGCTTCGACGCGAGCTGGGAGTTGGACCTGTGGGGCCGGGTCCGCCGGTCGGTCGAGAACGCGGACGCCACCCTGCAAGCCTCGCGGGAGGACCGCCGTTCCACCCTGCTGAGCACCATCGCCGAGGTCGCCCGCGACTACATGCAGTTGCGCGGCGCACAGGAGACCCTGCGCATCACCCGCAGCAATCTGAAGTCCGCCGAGGAGAGCGCCTTCCTGACCGGGGAGCGCGCCCGCGGCGGCCTGGGCACCGACCTGGACGTGGCCAACGCCCGCGCACAGGTGGAGTCGACCGCCGCCGCCATCCCGCAGCTTGAGCAGCAGGAAGCGCAGGGCATCAACGCCATCGGCCTGCTGCTCGGCCAGCCGCCCGCCACCCTGCAAGCCGAGCTGGGCGGCGCCAACCCGCCCGGCATTCCCCACATCCCGCCTCGCGTGCCCGTCGGCATCCCGTCCGAGCTGGCCCGGCGCCGCCCTGACATCCGCCAGGCGGAGGCGCAGCTCCACGCCGCCACGGCCGAGATCGGCGTCGCCAAGGCCGATTTTTACCCGAAGCTGACCTTGTCCGGCAGCGCCGCCCTGCAGGCGACGCAGTTGAAGAACCTCGGCCTGCCGGCGCAGACGTATAGCCTCGGCCCCAGCCTGACGATCCCGATCTTCGAGGGTGGGCGCCTGCGCCGCACCGTGGACCTGCGTACGGCGCAGCAGCAGGAGGCTGCGGTCAACTTCCAGAAGACGGTGCTGCAGGCCTTCACCGACGTGGACAACGCCCTCGTCGCCTATGCCGCGGAGCAGCGCCGCCAGGCCCGGCTGACGGAGCAGGTCGTGCAAAGCCGCCAAGCCCTGGACTTGGCGCAGAAGCGCTACCGCCAAGGGGTGTCCGACTTCCTGGAGGTGCTGACGGCCCAGCGCACGGTACTACAGGCCGAGCAGGGGCTGGCCGACAGCACCGCGACGGTCAGCTCCAACCTGGTAGCATTGTACAAGGCGCTGGGTGGCGGTTGGGAGGGCGCCTACCCGGACCAGCCGGTTCCAGCCGGGGCAGCAGAGTAGCCACAGGGCCTGTTCGCCTCACCGCAGCCTGGCTGCTGGGTCGGTGGAGGAAGTCGCCCAGGCGCCGGTCCCGGCAGCAATCGCCGGGAACGGCCGCCGCAGCTATGAGGCCGGCGGTGTCGGCTGCACCCTGACGGCGATCGTCACACCCAGGGCGTTCGGTTCGAGCGTGATGTTGAAGCTGTCCGGCCCGGCATACCCGGGCTGCGGGGCGTAGGAGATCGCTGCCTGCCGGTCGTAGTTGGTCAGCACCGCCGTCGCACGGCCGTGGCTTGGCTGGCTCGTCACCAGCGCGGCGTTGAGCGTAAGCTGCAAATCGGGGTTGAACATCGTGAAGGTGCAGGCCTGCCCGGCATTGCCGATCGTCAGGTCGGTGTGGACCGATGCTTGGCTCAGGACAAAGAACTTCTTCGCCTGGCATGGCCCGGCGACGGTCTGCGGCTGCAGCACGCCCTGATCGTTCCTGCCCAGGCCGGCACAGGATGCCAACAGCAGCGGGGCCAGGAGCAAAAGGCGGCCAAGATGCTTTTGTGCAGCCGCACCGAGGTCTCGGCTAATCATCAGGCGCGCCTCTGTTCCGATCCAACGAAGGCTACCGCGGCGGCTGCAACGCCGCAATCCGGCTTGGCGCAGACGCCCGGCTTGCGCAGACACCCGGAGGAGGATGGAGCGGGCAGCGTCCTCAGGCCCGATCATGCGACGACCCCGGGGCAAGGCGAGCCTTGTCCGATCGGGCGGGGCGGGGCAGGTTGGTCCGGCCCTAGATCAGAGTCCCCCGCGACATGCGCCACCCCCCCCGCGCCACGTCTGTCCTGATGCTGGCCTGCTGCCTGGCCGCCTGCAGCGCTTCCGGCCCGCCGCAGGGCCAAACCCCCTTCCAGCCCAGCCCTGCCATGACCGCGGTGCTGCAGGAGCGTTTGAACATGCGCGCCGTCGATCCCAGCACGGTGACCATCGCGCGGGCGCGGGAGGTGCCGAACCTGATCGACGCCATGCACGCCATCCCCAACGTGAACGGCAACCCCGCCGACAGCCCGGACGTGCCGGTGGTGCGCCCGCTGACCGCCAGCGGCGCCGACGGTCCGCTGCCGGCGCTGCTGTATCAGCCTGCCACGGCCAAGAACACGCCGCTGGTCATCTACTTCCCCAGCGGCACCTGGGTCACCGGCGGCACCGACCAGTATGACGAGACCGCCCGGCAACTGGCCCGGCGCAGCGGCTGGGTCGTCGTGTCCCTCGGCCCCCGCCACGCGCCGGAGGTGACGTTCCCCGCCATCCATGACGATGCCTTCGCCGCCTACCAGTGGGCGCGCGCGCATGCCAGGGAATGGGGCGCGGACCCGACGCGGGTCGTGCTGGCCGGGGAGGGGCCGGGCGCCAACCTGGCCCTTTCGACGGCCCTGCTGGCCAGGGACCGCCGGGCGCCGGTACCCAACCACCTGCTGCTGATCACCCCGCTGGCCGGCACGACGCTGTCCGGGCCGAGCATGGCGGAGAACGGGCGCAGCCTGCCGCTGACCCGCCGCACGATAGGCTGGGCGCAGCAGCGCTACACGACGGATGACCGGCAGTTGCTGGACCCGCGGATCGACCTGCAGGACCGCACCGACCTGGCAGGCATGCCGCCAACGACCGTGGTGCTGGCGGAGATCGACCCGACGCGCTCCGGCGGGGAGGCGGTGGCGGCCCACCTGAGCGCCGCGGGCGTGCCGACCGACGTGCGGCTGTTCCCCGGCACGACGAGCGACTTCTTCGGCCTCGGCGAGAAGGTGCCGGACGCCGCGGCAGCGGAGGACTACGCCGTTCACCGCCTCCAGGCCGCCTTCGTCCGACCAGTGCCGTCGGCGTCGCCGGTCCGGAGGCCGACCAGGCGTCACAGGCTGCACCGGGTGCGGAACTTGCACGAAGGGAGCTGACGGCAGCACGGGACACGAAGGCGTGTGCCGGCTGGTGCGCTTCGCAAGCGGGAACGTGGTCCCCATATCTGTTGAAACGGAGCAGAGGACGAAGACATGGCGCAAGGAAGCAACCGGGCACGGGCAGTCGCCATCGCGCTACGCCGTCGTCGGCCAGAGCCGCAGCCTTGGTGGATCTGGGCTTTGCTGGCACTGGCGATGATGCTGGCGGCGATGGCGTCCAACCCGGTCCGCGCGCAAACCTCGGTCCCACCGGCGGGCACTGCCCCGGCGCAGGCCCCGAACGCGGTTACGCCATCCGCCGGTGCCTCCCCGGCAGTGTCGGCGCCCGTTACGGGCGGGACGATGCCAGTGATCCCGCCGCCGGTTGCCGGGACCATGCCGGTCATCCCGCCCCCGACCGCGGGTACGATGCCGGTGATCCCGCCGCCGGGCAGCGCGGGCGGGAATGGGACGGTCATCCCCAAGTAGCGGCCATTCCCGCTAAGGCGGGTGCAATGCCACCGAGAATGTGCATCATGGCGTGGTGTAGGTGCCGTTGATCCCAGCGGGGGTCACCTGGCCGTTGAATGCAGTGGCGAATGGCTGCTTGTTGGCACCCGCGCCGCTGCGTTCCGCTGTCAACGATCCGTCTGGTGCGGCATGGCCCTCCAGCGTCCAGGTGCCCTCGTCGGGGGTGAACAGCACCACAGTTCGGCGCAGTACTAGGCTGGCGCGGCTAGCGTCACAGCCAGGCTTGGCCGGTGCCGGGGTCAGGGTGCCGAACCAGCGTCCGTCGGCATCTGGCGTGGGGGCCGCGCATGACGCCATGGCGGCCAGCAGCATCAGAAGCAGTATCGCAGGTGGAACGACAGAGGTGCGCGCAGTTCTCAAGGTGCGCCAATGGACGGGCCAGCCGTATTGATGTCAACGTGCGGCAGGCACCGGCGCAAAGTCGGTCCTGGATTGAGGGTGCAGGGACGGCCGTTCGGTTAAGCCCGGTACGGCCATGCCGCAGCGGCTGAGATGACGCCAACCCTCCGCCGTGCCACGCTGGCCGCAACACCGGAGACACTCATGAACGGCAGCAGAGCGGGCGCGATCGGGCGTGCCCTGGCGGACTTCGACGGCGGCGGTTTCGAGGCGAGGCTGGCCGACTTGGTCGCTATCCCCAGCACCTCGCAGGACCCCGGGCACGAGGCCGACCTGGACCACTATCTTGGCGGCGCCATCCGCCCCTGGCTGGAGCGCATGGGCTTCGCCGTCGCCATCCACCCCAACCCGGCGCCTGGTTTCGGCCCCATCCTGTCCGCCGAGCGGATCGAGGGCGCCGGCCCGACCGTGCTAAGCTACGGCCATGGCGACACCGTGCGCGGCCTGGCCGACCAGTGGAGCCAGGGCCGCGACCCCTGGACGCTGCGGCGGGAGGGCGACCGCTGGTACGGCCGCGGCAGCGCCGACAACAAGGGCCAGCACGCGGTCAACCTGATGGCGCTGGAGGCCGTGCTGGCCGAGCGTGGCGGCCGGCTAGGCTTCAACCTGAAGCTGATCCTTGAGACGGCGGAGGAACGCGGCTCCCAAGGGCTGGCCGGGTTCGTGGCCGCGCACCGGGCCGCGTTGGCCGCCGACGTGCTGATCGCCAGCGACGGGCCGCGGGTGCAGGCGGGCACGCCGACGCTATCGACCGGCACGCGCGGCAGCTTCCACTTCGACCTGGTGGTGGATGTGCGCCCGGGCGGCGTCCACTCCGGCAACTGGGGCGGCATGACCACCGACCCGGCCATCGTGCTGGCCCATGCCCTGGCCGCCATCGCCGACCGGCACGGGCGCATCCTGGTGCCGGATTGGCTGCCGGAGCGCTTGCCGGACAGCGTGCGGGCTGCGCTTGCCGGGCTGGACCTGGTGGCGGAGGGCGGGGCGGCGACCATCGACCCCGAGTGGGGCGAACCCGGCCTGTCCGCCGCCGAGAAGGTATATGGCTGGACCAGCTTCATCGTCCTGGCAATGCTGTCCGGCCGCCCGGACAACCCGGTGAACGCCGTCGCGCCGAACGCCCGCGCCCACTGCCAAATCCGCTACACCGTGGACGTGGACCCCGCCCGCTTCATGCCGGCCCTGCGCGCCCACCTGGACCAGGCGGGCTTCCCCGAGGTGGCGATCCACGCCGCCGGGGTCCGCATGGCCGCCAGCCGCACCGACCCGGCGGCGGCCTGGGTGCAGTGGGCCAAGGCCAGCATGGCGCGCAGCTTGGGCCGCCCGGTGCAACTGATCCCCAACAGCGGCGGCGGACTGCCCGGCGACGTGTTCATCGACCACCTGGGGGTGCCGCTAGTCTGGGTGCCGCACAGCTATAACGGCTGCAAGCAGCATGGACCCGACGAACACCTGCTGGTCGCGCCCGCCCGCGAGGGCATGGCGGCATTCGCCGGGCTGTGGTGGGATCTGGGGGAGGCTGGGGTGCCCGAAGCTTGAAGGCACGGGATGGTGGGCGCGACAGGGATTGAACCTGTGACCCTTCGCGTGTGAAGCGAATGCTCTACCGCTGAGCTACGCGCCCCCGATCGGGAGGGCGCGTCTTAGGGCGGCGGCGGGCGGGGTGTCAAGAACGGGTTGCGCAGACTCGTTGCCCGGAAGGAGTAGGGAGAAGGAGCGCGGCGTGCGACTGCCCCGGCTACTCCAGCCCCTCGGTGATCCGCACGTCCCGTTCAGCCCCGTCGCCGAGCGCGTCCAGCGCCGCCTTGTAGGCCGGGCTGCCATAGGTCGCGATGGCGGCATCCATGCTTGGGAATTCAATCAGCACCGTCCGGTCCTTCACGCCGGCCTCGTAGGCCTGCACCGGGCCGCCGCGGGCCAGGAATCGGCCGCCGCCGCCGGTGATGGCGGGACCAGCCAGCGCGCCGTAGGCCGCCAGCCTCGCGGGGTCGTGCACCTTCCGGTAGCAACTAATCCAGTACGCCTTGGCCATGGTTCGCCTCGTTGTGATCGGCTGGACGCTGGCATGGGGGCGGACGGGCGGCAAGCGGCGTTGCGGCCCGTGGCGGCGCTACTCATACTGCCCCGATGATCCGCAGCACCATGGTTGCCGCACTGCTCCTCTCCGGCCTCGCTGTCCGTCCAGCCGCGGCCGGGGAAGTCCGCGTCCACTACACCGCCTACGCTGCCGGGTTGCCAGTTGCGGCGATCGAGGCGGATTGGGACATCCTGCCGGCCGCCTACAAGGTCCACACGTCGTTCCGCACCATCGGCGCCCTGGCCATCGCAGCCAGCGGCAAGGGCGAGAGTACGGCGGAGGGGGCGTTCAACGCCGGGCGCCCGCAACCGCGCCGCTTCTTCAGCCAAGGCACCTTCCGCGGCGAGCAGCGGGTGACCCAGATCGACTATCCCGGCCGTGAGCCGCACATCCGCCAGATGGTCCCGCCCCAGGAGGAGGAGCGCGACCCGGTGCCGCCGGCACAGCAGGCCGGAACCGTGGACGGCCTCAGCGCGGTGGCGGTGCTGGTGCGCCAGGTGAACGCCACGGGACGCTGCGACGGCCGGGTCGAGACCTACGACGGCCGCCGCCTGAGCGAAGTGGCGGCGCAAACCGGGCCGGTGCAGCAACTGGAGGTCACCAGCCGGTCCAGTTACAACGGCCCAGCCCTGCGTTGCGACCTGGAGGGCCGGATGACCGCAGGCTTCGTCCGCGACCAGGACCAGACGCGCCTGCGCCAGCCGACGCGTGCCATAGCCTGGTTCGCCGCCCTGGCGCCCGGGGGCGAGCAGGTGCCGGTGCGGATCGAGATTCAAACCCGCTGGTTCGGTCCCGTCATGGTTTACGCGACGGTGGCGCAGTAGCCCCTTGCACCCTGTTCCAACAGCGGCGAGATTTTGAGAGCGCCGGGCTTTTGACAGGGCCAGGCGGCGGAGGCTAGGGCAAGGGCATGACCTCCACAGCCGTCCTGCTGGCCGCCGGGTTGGGCACCCGCATGAAGTCCACCCTGCCCAAGGCGCTGCACCGCATTGCCGGCAAGCCGATGCTGCGCCACCTGATCGACAGTTGCACGGAGGTGTTCGACCGGGTGGTGGTCGTGGTCGGCCCGGGGATGGAGGCGGTGGCCGCCGCCGCCGCGCCGCATCCCGTGGTGGTGCAGACCGACCGCCTCGGCACCGCCCACGCGGCGTTGCAGGCCGCGGCGCACTTCGGCGAGGGCGACGTTGCGGTGCTGTATGCCGACAACCCGCTGATCCGGCCCGACACGCTGCGCCGTCTGCTCGCGGCCCGGCGCGCGGCCGGGTTGGCGCTGCTGGCCATGCGCCCCGCCGATCCCGGGCGCTACGGCCGGGTGGTCGCGCAGGGTGGCGCCGTCGAGCGCATCGTCGAGTGGGCGGACGCCACGGAGGCCGAGCGCGCCATAGGCCTGTGCAATGCCGGCGTGCTGTGCGCCGACGCCGCGGACTTCGCCCGCTGGCTCCGCGCTGTGCAGCCCAGCCCGGCCAAGGGCGAGTACTACCTGACGGATTGCGTCGCCCTGGCCCGGGCCGAGGGCGCCGAGGTCGTGGCCGTAGAAGCGCCGGAGGCGGAGCTACACGGCATCAATTCCCGCGCCGAGCTGGCCGACGCCGAGGCCACCGTGCAGGACTGGCTGCGCCGGGCCGCCATGGACGGCGGCGCCACCCTGCAGGCCCCGGCGACGGTGTTCCTCTGCACCGACACCCGGCTGGACCCGGATGTGACGGTCGGCCCGCATGTGGTGTTCGGCCCCGGCGTCAGCGTCGCGAGCGGCGCCGAGATCCTGCCGTTCTGCCACTTGGAGGGCTGCGAGGTCGGCCCGCATGCCCGCGTCGGCCCGCACGCCCGCCTGCGCCCCGGCACCCGGGTCGGGGAGGGCGCGCACGTCGGCAACTTCGTCGAGCTGAAGGCCGCCGCCCTTGAGGCCGGCGTAAAGGTGGGGCACCTGACCTACCTCGGCGACTGCGCCGTGGGCAGCGGCACCAACGTCGGCGCCGGGACCATCACCTGCAACTACGACGGCCTGCGGAAGCACCGAACGACCATCGGCCGGGACGTGTTCGTCGGCACGGCCAGCGTGCTGGTGGCGCCGGTGGCGTTGGGTGACGGCAGCTTCATCGCAGCCGGCAGCGTCATCACGCGGGACGTGGCGCCGGACGCTATGGCGTTCGGCCGGGCGGTGCAGGTGGACAAGCCTGGCCGGGCCGCGGCGCGGCGCACCCGGACGTAGGACGGGGACGCGGCACGATGCTGTCCGCCTGCCTGTGCGCCCTGTTGCTCGGCACGCTGCTGCTGCTGTGGGCCGGCTACAGCAACGGCTATGTCATGGGCCCCACGGAGCCGTGGCACGCCCCGGAACATACGGCCAGCCTCCGCGGACGCCGACGGTTCTATGTGGCCAGCATGGTCTTAGCGCTCGTTGGCGTGCTGCTGCTCGTGGCGATGATCGGCCTGTTCCAGGTGGCGGTGGTGGACGCTGGGTGGCTGCCGCTCGCCGCGGGGGTGTCGATTGCCTATGCGGCCGTGGCAATTGGGATGTTCGTATACAACCTTTTGCGTCCGCGGCGTTGAGCGGAGCCTAGCGCGGCGCTGCGGGCATTCCGGGCATGGCCGGTATTCCCATGGACCGCGTGGCCGCGACGGCAGCGGCGTCCGTGTGGCCCTGGGCTTGGCAGTATTCGAGCATGCCAGGCTGGTTGGCCGAAGCCGCCCGCGCCATCGCCACCGGGTCGCCCTGCTCCAGCGCCGGGGCAGCCAGGAGGTTCGCGGCAGGAGCTAAGCCTCTGCTGGCCTAGCGGGTCATGGACGGAAGCTTTCCGGTCTCCGTCCTGCAACCATGCGCGGGCGGGTCCGGGAGAAGCCTGTCCGACAAGCAAGCCCGCTAGACGAGCCAGCTTGCTGGACAAGCCTGGGTGAACGGCACCCGGCTGCCCTGACAGCCAGGTCCTGCCGGCCTATGTTCGCCGCAACGCCATCCCAGGAGAAGCTTGCCATGCTGAACCAGACCGCCCCGCTGCCGCTGAGCGACCCCAGCCTGTTCCGCCAGGCGTGCTGCGTCGGCGGCCGTTGGATCGAGGCCGACAGCGGTGCCACCGTGACCGTCCGCAACCCGGCCACAGGAGAAACCATCGGCACCGTCCCCGCCCTGGGCGCCGCCGAGACCCGCCGTGCCATCGACGCCGCCGCAGCCGCCTACCCGGCCTGGCGCGCAACGCTGGCCAAGGACCGCGCCGCCATCCTGCGCCGGCTGTTCACGCTCATGATCGAGAACACCGAGGACCTGGCCGTCATCATGACCGCCGAGCAGGGCAAGCCGCTGGCCGAAAGCCGCGGGGAGATCGCCTACGCCGCCAGCTTCATCGAGTGGTTCGCCGAGGAGGGCAAGCGGGTTTACGGCGATACCATCCCGCAGAACGCCCGGGGCCGGCGCATCATCGTCACCAAGGAGCCGATCGGGGTGTTTGCCGCTATCACGCCATGGAACTTCCCGGCGGCGATGATCACCAGGAAGGTCGGCCCCGGCTGGGCGGCGGGCTGCACCGGCGTCGTGCGGCCGGCGAGCCAGACGCCGTTCTCGGCGCTCGCCATCGCCGTGCTGGCGGAGCGGGCGGGGATGCCGGCCGGCGTGTGCAACGTGATCACGGGTCCGAGCGGGCCCATCGGCGGCGAGCTGACGGCCAACCCGTTGATCCGCAAATTGAGCTTCACCGGCAGCACCGAGGTGGGCGTGAAGCTGCTGGCGCAGATCGCGCCGACGGTGAAGAAGGCCAGCATGGAGCTGGGCGGCAACGCGCCGTTCATCGTGTTCGACGACGCCGACCTGGACGCGGCGGTGGTGGGTGCCATCGCCAGCAAGTTCCGCAACGCCGGGCAGACTTGCGTCTGCGCCAACCGTCTGCTGGTGCAGGACGGGGTGTACGAGGCGTTCACGGAAAAGCTGCGCGTGGCTGTCGAGGCGCTGAAGGTCGGCAACGGCATGGAGGACGGCGTCACCCAGGGACCCATGATCAACATGGAAGCCGTGGAGAAGGTGGAGGCGCACATCAAGGACGCCGTCGCCCGCGGCGCGAAGGTGGTGCTTGGGGGCGGGCGGCATGCGCTGGGCGGCACGTTCTTCCAGCCCACCATCCTGACCGGGGTGACGCGCGAGGCCGACATCTTCCACGAGGAGACGTTCGGCCCGGCCGCCGCGCTGTTCCGCTTCAAGGACGAGGCGGAGGCGATCGAGATGAGCAACGACACCGAGTTCGGGTTGGCCGCCTACTTCTACGCCCGCGACGTGGGCCGCATCTTCCGCGTGGCGGAGGCGCTGGAATACGGCATCATCGGCTGCAACGAGGGCATTATCTCGACCGAAGTGGCCCCGTTCGGCGGCATGAAGAGCAGCGGACTTGGGCGCGAGGGCTCCAAGTACGGGATCGAGGACTATCTGGAAGTGAAGTACCTGGCCCTAGGCGGCATCGGCACCTGATTGCTGCTCCCTCACCCCGGCCCTGGGCCGCAGCGCGGATCAGGGCCGGGGTGAAGAAGGCGGCAAGGCCCTGATTTGCCCGTTCGAGGACGAAATCCGCTCTCAGGCATATCGGATTTAGCGCTCGCGGCCTCGCTCATCCCAACCCTTTCCCGGAGGAAGAGGAAGCAGAACCGCGGCCCGCGATCAGCAGGTAAATCCCCGCCCCGATCACCACCATGCCGCCCAGAACGGTCCACCGGTCCGGCGCCTCCCCGAACACCACCCCGCCCAGCGCCGCCGCGCACAGCAACTGCCCATAGCTGAACGGCGCCAGCAGCGAGGCCGGCGCCCGGCGGTGCGCCAGGATCATCAGCCAGTGGCCCAGCGCCCCGAACCCGCCCAGGCCGGCCAGCAGCCCCCACCCCGTCGCGTCCACCGGCGCCCGCCACACGAACGGCAGCACCGGCAGCGCCACCGCCGTCCCGACCAGCCCCGTGTAGAACAGCGTCGTCCGGCTGCTGTCCCGCCCCGCCAGGAATCGCGTCGTCACGATATAGAGCGCGTTCGCCGCCGCCGTCATCAGCGCCAGCAGGCTCGCGGCGTGGAAGCCAGCCCCGAACGGCCGGGTAATGACCAGCACGCCGCCAAACCCCGCCAGCACCGCCAATGCCCCCCGCCGCCCCACCCACTCCCCCAGCAGCGGCCCGGCGATGACAGCCACTATCAGCGGCGCCGCGAAGGTGATCGCCGTCGCCTGCGTCAGCGGCAGGCTGCGGTAGGCGATCATCGAGCACACCGTCGCCACAACCAGGAAGCCCGCCCGCAGCACCTGCAACCCCGGCGCCACGCTGCGCGGCAGCCCGGACTGGTTCCAGGGATGGATGAACACGCTGACCAGCAGGAAGCTGCCGACATAGCGCACCGCCGCGGTGCCCAAAGGGTTGCCAGCCTGGTTCAGCCACTTGCCCGATGCATCCAGCGCCGCGAAGCACGCGCCCGCGGCCAGCATCAGCAGCACGCCGGCCAGGGTGTCGCGCGCTGTTTGGGCTTTGTCCATGGTGCGGCACCGGGCTTAGCATGGTCGGCCCGCCGGGGTAGGCTGGCAGGCGCGGCCCACCCATGTCAGGCTCACCCAAGCATAAAGGCGACCTAATGGCCTACGACTACGACCTGTTCGTCATCGGCGGCGGTTCTGGCGGCGTCCGCTGCGCGCGGATCGCGGCCGGGCACGGCGCGCGGGTGGGCATCGCCGAGGCCGCGCAGTGGGGCGGCACCTGCGTCAACGTCGGCTGCGTGCCCAAGAAGATCATGGTGCAGGCCAGCGAGTACGCCCGCCACGCCGTGGACGCCGCCGGCTTCGGCTGGCATCCGGCACCGGGCGAGTCGGGCCGGCTGGTGCACGACTGGCCCGGGTTCATCGCCCGCAAGGACGCCGAGATCCTACGGCTGAACGGCATCTACGTGCGGATGCTGGACGGCTCCGGCGTGACCCGGCACGAGGCCCGCGCCGTGTTCACGGGACCGCACACCCTGGACGTGGGTGGCCAGCAGGTCACGGCGGAGCGCATCGTGATCGCCGTCGGCGGCTACCCGAGCATCAACCCGGCCATCCCCGGCATGGAACTGGGTATCACCTCCGACGACGCCTTCCACCTCAAGGCCATGCCGCGCCGGGTGCTGATGGTGGGCGGCGGCTATATCGGCATGGAGTTCGCCGGCATCTTCCACGGCCTGGGCGCCGAGGTGGACGTGGTCTATCGCCAGCCGCTGCCGCTGCGCGGCTTCGACGGCGAGTTGCGCCAACTGCTGGCCGAGGCCGTCACGGAGCAGGGCGTGCGCCTGCACCCCACCCAATCCGCGCATCGCATCGAGGCGCACGGCGACGCCCGCCGCGTGACGCTGACCAGCGGGCATGTCGTGGAGGCCGACCTGGTGTTCTTCGCCACCGGCCGCACGCCGAAGACCGAGGGCCTGGGCCTGGACAGCGCCGGCGTCGCGCTGGACAGCAAGGGCGCCGTGGCGGTGGACGCCGGCAACGCCACCACGCAGCCGCACATCTTCGCCATCGGCGACGTGAGCAACAAGTTGAACCTGACCCCCGTCGCAATCGCCGAGGGCCACCACTTGGCCGACCGCCTGTTCGGCCCCGGCCGCCCCCGCACCTGGGCGATGGACCCGGTGGCGACGGCGGTGTTCAGCGCCCCGCCGCTGTCCACCGTCGGCCTGACCGAGGAGCAGGCGGTGGAGCACGGCCCCGTGGACATCTACACCGCCCACTTCCGCCCGATGCGCCATGTCATGTCCGGCCGCCCCGGCAAGACGTTCATGAAGATGATCGTCGATCAGCCGACCCAGCGCGTGCTGGGCGTCCACATGCTGGGCGACGACGTGCCGGAGATGATGCAGGGCATTGGCGTGGCGCTGGTGGCCGGCGCGACCAAGCAGGACTTCGACCGCACCATCGGCATCCACCCCACCAGCGCCGAGGAGTTCGTCACGATGCGGACCGTGACCCGCGTGGCCGGCGTGGCCCAGGCGGCGGAGTAGCCCCCATGCGGGTCGGCGTCGTCAGCTTGGTGCGGAACGAGGCGGATGTGCTGCCCGCCTTCTTGTCCCACCTGGCGGCGTTGGTGGACGACGCGGTGCTGATGGACCACGGCTCCATCGATGGCTCGGCGGCGTTGATGGAGGCGGCCTGCGTGGGGCGGCCGGGATGGGCAGCGTGGCGGGTGGCGGTGCCGGGCTACCACCAGGTGCTGTTCTGTGGTTTTGCGGCGCGGCACCTGTTCCGGGCCGGGGTGGACCAGGTGCTGTTCCTGGACGCGGACGAGTTCATCGACCTGCCGGACCGCACCGCGCTGGAGGCCGCCCTGGCGCGCATGGACCAGCCCGGCGACATCGGCGTGTGGGCCTGGCGGGATTGCGTGCCGGATCGGCTCGGCGGCGTGCTGGGGTTTGGCGACGCGCTCTGGCAGGCTCCAGTAGAGTCGCGCTACCCGAAAGTGGTGCTCAGCCGGACGCTGTTTGCGGCGTCGGGCGGCAGGGCAGGGCCGGCGGTCGGGGCGCACTTCGTCCGGGACGCCGGCGTGGCGACGCGGGACGTGCCGCTGGGGACGGTGCTGCACCTGCCGCTGCGCTCGGCCGAGCAGATGCGGCGCAAGATAGTGCTGGGGTCCCTGGCGGAGCTGGCCCGGTCCGACCGCGGCGCCACCGACGCGCGGCATTGGGCGGAGGGTCTGGCGCGGGTCGCCGCCGGGCCGGTGGACGACGACGACGTGCGCGGCATGGCGGCGCGCTACGGCGAACCCGGCGCCGCCTGGGAGCGGATCGGCCCGGACGGGCTGGCGGCGCGCGGCTTCACCCTGCGCACGTTGGCGGTCGCCCATGCCGCCGTGCCCGCCAATGTGCCGTCCGCGCCGGTCGGGGCTTGGCAGGTGGTGGCCGATGCGCTGCGCGGCTGGGAGCCGGCGCCGTCCGCCACCCTGTCGCTCGAGGTGGTGGACGGCGTCCTGCGGCCCTCGGCGGGCGACTCCTGGCGGGACCCGTTCCTGACCGGGACGCCGCTGCTGGACCTGGCGCGGGAGGCGCTGGCGCCGGGGAGCCGGACCCTGGTGATCGGCCTGGACCCGGCGGCCTTGGGCGCAGGGGCGTCCGCCGACACCGCAGCCGGCCCGTTCGACGCCGCGGTCGTGCAGGACATGACCGCCGTCCATGCCGCCACCGCCCATGCGGTGCTGCGGCCTGGCGGCCTGCTGGTGGCAGAGACCGCGGGCGCGACAGCCGATCCGGCGCTGGCCGGGACGGTCGCGGACTGCTTGGCGCCGGGTTACGGCGCCGCTGGGGTTGCCCCCATCCCGGCCGCCGCCGATCTGGAGGCAGCGCTTCACGGGCTGTTCCAGGTGGAGCGGCGGGTCCCGTTGCCCGGTGCGATGCTGCGCCCGGTGCTGGCCGGCCTGGGCGGGCGCTTCGACTGGGCGGACCCGCGGGATGCGACAGCCGGACGGCTGGCGGCGCGGCTGGACCTGTTGCTGACCCGGCATGGCGTGGTGCCGCCGGGCCGCATGGCGCTGGTGGCACGGCGAGTGAGCTAGCGCCAAGCAAACGGACGCCGTTATTGCGAGCCGGCTTCGGCGCGGCAACCCAGCGGGCCAAGGATCGCGCTGGCCGCTCCTGGATCGCCGCGCCGCAAGCGCTCTTTGCGATGACGGGTATCTCCGCCAGCCAGGCGTATGGGCGCGTGGCGTGACACCTTCCCGCGCCACCGCAGGCGTCGGGTGGCATTCCCGACCGAAACCCGCGATAAGTGCGCCCCTGGACGCAGGCGTAGCGTGCGAGGTGGATGCGATGATGGACGGACTCAGCGGGATCGGTCCCGAGGCAGCAGACGGTGGCTGGACCCCCGGGAGCTGGCGCACGCATGAGGTGCACCAAAGCCCGGCCTACCCGGACGTGGCTGCGCTGCACGCCGTGGAGGCCCGGCTGGCGACCTACCCGCCCCTGGTGTTCGCCGGCGAGGCCCGACGCCTGCAGGCTGCGCTGGCCCTCGCAGCAGGCGGCGGCGCCTTCGTGCTGCAGGGTGGCGACTGCGCCGAGAGCTTCAGCGGCTTCACCGCCAACACGATCCGCGACACCTTCCGCGTGCTGCTGCAGATGGCGGTCGTGCTGACGTTCGGCGCCGGGGTGCCCACGGTGAAGATGGGGCGCATGGCCGGACAGTATGCCAAGCCGCGCTCCTCCGACATGGAGACGGTGGACGGAGACACCCTGCCGTCCTACCGCGGCGACATCGTCAACGGCCCGGCTTTCACCGCCGCCGACCGCGTGCCTGACCCGCAGCGGATGGAGACCGGCTACTTCCAGTCAGCCGGCACGCTGAACCTGCTGCGGGCGTTCGCTGGCGGCGGCTACGCGGATCTGCACGAGGTGCACCGCTGGAACCTGGACTTCGCCGCCCGCTCGCCGCTGGCGGCCCGCTACCAGGACCTGGCCAACCGCATCGGCGAGACGCTCGCCTTCATGCAGGCATGCGGCATGAGCGGCCTGAACACACCGCAGATCCGCGAGACCGAGTTCTACACCAGCCACGAGGCGCTGCTGCTGCCGTATGAGCAGGCACTGACCCGCATCGACAGCACCACCGGCCAGCATTACGCCTGCAGCGCGCATTTCCTATGGATCGGCGACCGCACGCGGCAGCTGGATGGCGCACATGTCGAGTTCCTGCGCGGCGTCCGCAACCCGGTCGGCCTGAAGGTCGGTCCGACGATGCAGGCAGACGAGCTGCTGCGGCTGATCGAAGCGCTGAACCCGTTGGACGTGCCAGGCCGCCTGACGCTGATCAGCCGCATGGGCGTGGACAAGGTGGCGGACCGCTTGCCGCCTCTGCTGCGCGCCGTGCAAAGGGCCGGGCGCCAGGTGGTGTGGCTGTGCGACCCGATGCACGGCAACACCATCAACGTCAGGAGCGAGAGCAACACCCAGGCCAAGGTGAAAACCCGCAGCTTCGACAGCATCCTGGCCGAGGTGCGCGGCTTCTTCGACGCCCACGCCGAGGCTGGCACCTGGGCGGGCGGCGTGCACGTCGAGATGACGGGCCAGCAGGTGACGGAGTGCGTCGGCGGCGCGCACCAACTGACCGAGGCCGATTTGGGCGCCCGGTATGAGACGTTCTGCGACCCGCGGCTGAATGCCGAGCAGTCGCTGGAACTGGCGTTCCTGATCGCGGAGGAACTGAAGCGCCGCCGCAGCCTGATTGGGGGAGCAGTATGAGGACGGGGCCGCTTCTCCCTCTCCCTGCGGGAGAAGGTTGGAGCGAGGGAGGCCGCACGCACTCGCTCCGGCCGTGGCAGGACAGTCGCTGTGCTGTTGCCTCGAGGGCATGGCCCTTGCGGCTTTCCTCACCCCGGCCCTTTCCCGGAGGAGGAGGGAGCAGCGCATGAGCGCGGTCACCGACGACATCGCCCGCCGGACGGACGCCTACTTCAACCGCACCCGCGACGTGGTGGCCCGGTTCGGCGACTGCACCGTCACCTACGCGGTATTCCTGCGCCGCCCGGTGATCTCCGCCGCCCAACTGATGCTGGACTGGCTGGACCAAGTGGCGGCGGCGCGCGGGACGCACTTTGAGTATCAGGTCGTCCACCCCGAGGGCACCTGGGTCGGCGCCGGTGAGCCCATCGCCTACATCACCGGCAGCTTCCTGGCCCTGGCGGACTGCGAGACCATCTTCCTGCAAAAGCTGGGCGCTGCCTGCGTGGCCGCGCACAATGCCTATCAGATGTGCCTGGCGCTGCCCGGCGTCGCCTTCCTCGCCATGGACGCCCGGCACTGCGCCGGCGCGGAGATGCAGACCATGATGGGCTACGCCGCCGGCGTCGGCAGCCGCGCGGCCCAGGCTGAAGGCGCACATGGCTTCGTCGGCGCCAGCACGGATGTCGCGGCGCCCTTCGTCGGCGGCCTGCGCGGCGTCGGCACCATGCCGCATGCGTTGATCGGCTACGCCGGGTCCACCGTGCGCGCGGCCGAGATGTTCCGCGAGGCCTGCCCGAACGAGGACCTGACGGTGCTGACCGACTTCTTCGGCCTGGAAGTCACGGATGGCCTGGCCGTGTGCCGCGCTTTCCCTGACCTGGCGGCGGCTGGCCGGCTGTCGGTGCGGCTGGATACCCATGGCGGGCGCTACCTGGAGGGCCTGGACCCTGCCAGCAGCTACGCCGTACTCGACCGCCGCGCGCCCGGCGCCATCCGCCGCTACCGCAGCGACGCCGAGCTGCGCCACTTGGTCGGCACTGGCGTTTCCGCAGCGGCGATCTGGCGGATGCGGGAGGCATTGGACGATGGCGGCTTTCCGCACGTGAGGATCGTGGTGTCGTCGGGGTTCGGCGTGTCGAAGTGCCGGGTGATGGCGGACACGCGGGCGCCCATCGACGTGGTGGGCACCGGCAGCTTCCTGCCCTCCGACTGGCACGAGACGTATGCGACGGCGGACATCATCACCTATGACGGGGTGGAGCGGGTGAAGGTGGGCCGCGAGTTCCTGCTGCGCGCCGCAGCGCAAGGGCGTCCGGCCGCGGTGCACCAAGTTGACTCCGTTGGTGCGCCCCCCAGGTCTGGTGCATGACCCAGACATTGCGCATAGCACTCGCCCAGATCGACACGCACCTTGGCGAGGTCGCCGTGAACGTCGCCCGCGTCCGGCAGGCGCGGGTGGAGGCGGCGGCATTGGGGGTGGACCTGGTGGTGACGCCGGAGTTCTCCGTCGGCGGCTATCCGCCGGAGGACCTGGTTCGCAAGCCCGCGTTCGTGGAGCGGTGCGAGGCCGCCATCGAGGAACTGGCGCGTGACACGGCCGATGGCGGGCCGGGCCTGATCGTTGGCGGCCCCTGGCGCGACAGCGGCCTGCTGTTCAACGCCGCCTTCGTGCTGGAAGGCGGGCGCATCATCGCCCGGCGGGCCAAGCACGAGCTGCCCAACTATGGCGTGTTCGACGAGAAGCGGGTGTTCGACGCCGGGCCGTCGCCGGGTCCGGTCAACTTCCGCGGGGTGCGCCTGGGCCTGATGGTGTGCGAGGACTTCTGGCTGCCCGCTGTGTCCGAGACCCTGGCCGAGAGCGGCGCGGAGTTGCTGCTGTCGATCAACGGCAGCCCGTTCGAGGACGGTAAGCAGGCCCGGCGCATCGGGCTCGGCGTCGAGCGCGTGGTGGAGACCGGGTTGCCCTTCGTGTTCCTGGGCCAGGTCGCGGGCCAGGACGAGCTGGTGTTCGACGGCGCCAGCTTCGTGCTGAACGCGGACCGCTCGCTGGCGGTGCAGATGCCGTTCTTCGAGGAGGCGCTGACTGTGACCGAATGGCGGCGCGAGGGCGAGCGCATGGTCTGCGTGCCGCAGCCGCTGCCGCCGGAGCCGGACCGGCTGGAGCTGATCTACCGCTGCATGATGCTCGGCCTCGGCGACTATGTGCGGAAGAACCGCTTTCCCGGCATCCTGCTGGGGCTGTCCGGCGGGATCGACAGCGCGTTGTCGGCGGCGGTGGCGGTGGATGCGCTGGGTGCGGAGCAGGTACGGGCGGTGATGCTGCCCAGCCCCTATACCGGGCGCGAGAGCCTGGAGGACGCGGCGGAGTGCGCGCGGCTGCTGGGCGTGCACTGCGACACCATCCCGATCCAGCCGGCGATGGATGCCTTTGGGGACGCCCTGGCGCCGGTGTTTGCCGGGCGGCAGGCCGACATCACGGAGGAGAACATCCAGTCGCGCAGCCGCGGGCTGATCCTGATGGCGATGAGCAACAAGTTCGGCGACATGCTGCTGACGACCGGCAACAAGTCGGAGATGTCGGTGGGCTATGCGACGCTCTACGGCGACATGTGCGGCGGCTACTCGGTGTTGAAGGATGTTTACAAGACGACGGTGTTCGCCCTGTGCCGCTGGCGCAACGCGCACCGCCCGCATGACGCCCGCGGCCCCGATGGCCCCGTGATGCCCGACCGCGTGATCACCAAGGCGCCGTCCGCCGAGCTGAAGCACGACCAGACCGACCAGGATACCCTGCCGCCCTACGCCGACCTGGACGCCATCCTGGAGGGGCTGGTCGAGGGGGAGCAGTCCGTCGATGCCCTGGTGGAGCGCGGGTTCGACCGGGCGACAGTGCTGCGGGTATGGCGGATGCTGGACCGGGCGGAGTATAAGCGCCGTCAGGCCCCGCCGGGCGTGAAGATCACCCCGCGCGCCTTCGGGCGGGACCGGCGCTATCCGATCACCAACGGCTACACTGGATTGGTTGCTTGAACGATTCGCCGCCGCCGCCTACCCCTCCCTCGATCCGCGTTCGCATCCTGGACCTGTCGGGCGGTGCGGAGGAGGGTGTTGTCGAGGAGGTCGGACCGTTCCCGGACGTGGAGACCGCCAACCAGTTCGCCCGCCGCTATGTGCGCGACAGCCTGGAACGGTGCCGGGCGCAGGGCATGGCACCGCAGGCGGTGCTGGACGCCTGGCTCGCATTTGGCGAGGACGCCGAGGTGCTGGGCGGCGAGGGCGGCTGGCGCAGCGCGGCCGAGCTGTCCGACTTCGCGGCCCGGCGCGCGAAGCCGGCGGACCGCGACTGGCGTTCGATCGACCCACGGCTGGCCGAAGACGAGGACGAGGAGTGACGGTGCTGCTGCTCCCTCCGGGAGAGGGCCGGGGTGAGGGAGCCTTGCCGCAAGCACCAGCCCTTTCCGGACAGGGCTGGTGCTTCACCCGCCACGCACGGTGCTTGCTTGTTCCCTCACCCCGACCCTCTCCCGGAGGGACAGGGAGCAGGCAGTCCGTTCGATGAAGCTCCGTTTCGCGCCTAGCCCCACCGGCCTTTTGCACGTCGGCAATGCCCGTGTCGCGCTGGCCAACTATCTGCTCGCCAAGCGCCACGGCGGGGAGTTCCTGCTGCGGATGGACGACACCGACACCGAGCGCAACCGCCCGGAATACGAGGAGGCCATCGCCCATGACCTGCGCTGGATGGGCCTGTCCTGGGACGAGACATTCCGCCAGTCCGACCGCCTGGAGCTATACGCCGCCGCTGCCGAGAAGCTGAAGGCGTCCGGCCGCCTGTATCCCTGCTTCGAAAGCGAGGAGGAGCTGGCCGCCAAGCGCGAGATGCGCGTCAAGCGCCACCAGCCCCCCCTGTATGACCGCGCCATGCTGAAGCTGACCCCCGAGCAGCGCGCCAAGGCCGAGGCCGGCGGCAAGCGGCCCTACTGGCGCTTCCTGCTCTCCGGCTACCCCGCCGAGTGGGGCGATATGGTGCTTGGCCCCCGGTCGGTGAAGCTGACCGCGGTGTCCGACCCGGTGCTGATCCGCGCCGACGGCACCCCGCTTTACACCTTCACCAGCGTCGTGGACGACATCGAGTCCGGCATCACCCACATCGTCCGCGGCGAGGACCATGTGACGAACACCGGCATCCAGATCGACATCATCGCCGCCCTCGGTGCGCGCCCGGCGGCGTTCCGCTTCGCCCACCTGCCACTGCTGGTCGATGCGGATGGCGGCAAGCTGTCCAAGCGGTTCGGCGCCCTGTCCCTCCGCGGCTTGCGCGGCGACGGGGTGGAGCCGGTGGCGCTGACCGGCTACCTCGCCCGCCTCGGCACCTCCGACGACCCGGCGCCGGAAGCCCCCGACGCCATGGCCCCCACCTACGACCTGAGCCACGTCTCGCAGTCCTCCCCGCGCTTCGATGGCCGGCAGTTGCTGGCGCTGAACCGCAAAGTGCTGCACGAGCTGCCGTTCGAGGCGGTGCAGGACCGCCTGCCGCCGTCCGCCACCCCGGCGTTCTGGACCGCCGTGCGCGGCAACCTGGACTTCCTGCGGGAGGCGCGCGGCTGGTGGGACGTGGTGGCGGGGACCATCGTGCCCCCGGTGATCGAGGGGGAGGCCGAGTTCCTGGCGCAGGCCGTGGACGCGCTGCCACCGGAGCCGTGGGACAACCAGGTGTGGCCCGCCTGGATCGACCGCCTCAAGGCCGCGTCCGGCCGCAAGGGCAAGCGCCTGTTCCTGCCGCTGCGCCTGGCGCTGACCGGGGAGGAGCACGGGCCGGAGCTGCGTGATCTGCTGCCGTTGATGGGCCGCGCCCGTGCGGCGGACCGGCTGCGGCTGGCGGCGGCCTAACCCGGCGCCAGCCGGTCGCGCAGCCGCAGGAACGGCTGTTCCACCAGCATGTAGGTCAGCAGGGACGCGACCAGGACCAGGCTGGTGACGGTCACCAGGCGGTCCACCGGGGTCATGCCGCTCATGTAGGGTTCGGCGAGGTCCTTAATGGGCACATGGACCAGGTAGATCGAGTAGGACAGCCGGCTGATCCACCCGGTCACCGTCACAAGTCCCTGCGGTAGCGCAGGAAGGTCCAGCAGCACCAAGACCAGGACGGCGCCGGCGACATCGGCCGCGGTGTGGTCCAGGGCGAGGTAGGCGTAGCTCCAGTAATGCAATCCCCAGGCGCGCTGGAACCCCGGGTCGGTGACGTTCAGGAACAGCCAGTTCAGCACTACGATGACACCCAGCACGGCAGCGCCCATGGCGGCCCGGACTGCACCCCGGCGCCACGCGCCCTGCGGCCACCAGGCGACGATGCAGGCGGCCCCGACGCCATAGGCCGCGCAGTCCATCCGGTAGAACGGGTGGTACTGGAAGTTTTCAGCCGGTATCGGCAAATGCCCGGTCAGGTGTGCCAGCCGTGCCCCGATGCAGGCGGCGGCCAATCCTGCAGCAGCCGCCCCGGCGCACTGGACCCCGCGCAGCCGCCCCGCCGACAGCAGGACAGCCGCCAGCATGAGGAAGGGGAAGAACAGGTAGAAGTATTCCTCCATCACCAGCGACCACGACACTGTCAGGATGCGCGTGTCGAACGGCCCGAAGGTCTGCAGGAACAGGAACGGCCGCCATTCCCACCGGCCATAGCCGAAGCAGGCGGTCACCAGCACGGCGTAGTACAGCGGCAAGGTACGGAACCAGCGCCGCACCAGGAAGCGGCCGATGCCGCGCCCGGTCAGGCCATCGCGGGCAAGCCGGATCAGCAGCCCGCCGATCAGGAAGCCGCTGAGGGAGAAGAACAGCTCCACCCCGACCATGCCAAGCTGGTCGAACGCCATCTGCACGCGCGGCCGGCCGGCGGTGAAATAGTCGGTGACGTGCGACGAGTACACCAACAGGATCGCCCCTGCGCGCAACAGGTCCAGCCCGGCGTCGCGCGGCGCCGCGGCGATGGCGCCGCGTGGACGGACCGTTGGCGAGAGGGTGGCGAAGGTCATTGCAGCTTTTGTACGATGGAAGCGCACCGGCGGGCCAGCCGCCCCGGCAGCGGGCTTCTTGCCGTAGCCGGGCCATGTTAGGGCGGCAGCCCATGACCCGCGTGCAGCACAACCTCGGCCTGGACCTCGTCCGCTCGGCGGCGATCCTGCTCGTGCTGTTCAGCCACACCGCGGAGTGGTGGATGGGCGCGTCGCGGGCGACCGAGATCAGCTCGGCCTATATCGGGCGCATCGGGGTGGAGCTGTTCTTCTCTCTCAGCGGCTTCCTGATCGGCGGCATCCTGCTGCGGGCCATCGAGGGCGGCTTCGACCTTGCCGCGTTGCGCCGCTTCTGGACCCGGCGCTGGATGCGGACCCTGCCGGCATACTGGGTGCTGCTCGGGCTGCTGGACTGGCATTTCGGCGTGCTGGACTGGCGCAGCCTGCTGTTCCTGCAGAACTTCGTCCCACGCGCCGGCTGGACGCCGCTGAGCCTGCACACCTGGTCCCTGGCACTGGAGGAGTGGTTCTACCTGTTCGTGCCGCCGTTGCTGATGGCGGCGCTCTGGCTGCTGGGGCAGGGGCGGCGGCGGTGGGCGGTGCCGCTGGTGTGCGCCGCGTTGATCGCCGCGTGCTCGGTGGGCCGGGCTTTCGCCGGGTTGTCGCCGCACCCGTTCTGGGGACCGGAGCCGCCGATCAACCCGGTGCTGCGGCTGGATTGCGCGTCCTGGGGCCTGCTGGCGGCATGGCTGGTGCGAGGGCGCACCCTGCCCTTGCCGGCGGCATGGGGATCGCTGGCGGTGGGGGCGGCGATGCTGGTGGTGCTCGGCTGGGTCTGGGCCGGGGTGTTCGCGCCGGAGCGGCTGCTGCCGTGGGGGTTCCAGGTCTGGGGTCCCGCGTGGGCGCCGCTGCACACGGCATTGGAGGAGCTGGGGGCGGCCTGCATCGTGCTGGGCCTGCACCGCCTGCTGCCGCGGGGGACGGGGCTGCTGGCTTGGGTGGCGGGTTCGCTGGCCGCGCTGTCCTACGCGCTGTACTTGGTCCATGTGCCCGTGCTGTATCTCGCCCGCACGGCGGGCATGGACGACGCGGCGGGCTGGGGCGTGCGGCTGGGGATGGCCGCGCTGGTGCTGGGGGCGGCGCTGGCGATGCGCCTCGGGGTGGAGTTGCCGATCCTGGCGATCCGGGACCGCGTGGCGCCGGAACGCCGGCCCGGCCTGGCGGCTACCCCCGCCTAGACCTCGACCTCCACGCACACCGGCACATGGTCCGATGTGCGCTCCCAATCCCGCGCGGATGTCAGGACGGTGCTGCCGCGCAGGCCAGGCGCTAGGTCGTGCGACACCCACACATGGTCCAGCCGCCGCCCGCGGTTCGCCACGCGCCAGTCCTGGTTGCGGTAGGACCACCAGGTATACAGCTTCTGGTCGTGTGGCACGAACCGACGCATCGCATCCACCCAGCCGGTGCCCATCCAGGCATCCATTGCCGCGACCTCGGCCGGGGTGTGGCTGACGACATCGAGGAGCTGCTTATGGCTCCAGACATCGTGCTCCAGCGGCGCGATGTTCAGGTCGCCGACGAGGATGCTGCGGGCCGGGGGACGGGCGGCGAAGTGCCGCGTGACCTCGCCGAGGAAGGCCAGCTTGTGCGCGAACTTCGGGTTCTCCGCCGGATTCGGCACGTCGCCGCCGGCCGGCACGTAGAAGTCGTGCAGGTCCACGGGGCCGCCAGGGGTGTCCAGCATCACGGCCAGGTGGCGGCAATCGCCCCTCTCGCACCAGTCCGGCGATGCGTCGTCCAGTTGCAGCGGCAGGCGGGACAGGATTGCGACGCCGTTGTAGCCCTTCATGCCGCGCCGGGCGACGTGCGGGAAGCCGAGCGCGCCGGGCGCCGCGTCGGGGAACAGCTCGTCGGGCACCTTGGTCTCTTGCAGGCAGATCACGTCCGGCCGCAGCTCCGTCACCAGCCGCTCCAGCAGGGACAGGCGCAGGCGCAACGAGTTGATGTTCCAGGTGGCGATGCGGAGCGCGGTCATGTCGCCCGGCATGGCCCGGCGGCCGGGGTATGGCAAGAGGAAGGTCCTGCCCTGCCTGCTTCCTCTCCCGGAGGGAGCAGGCAACTTGATCCCTGGGCGGTTTGCGCTAGGGTCCCGCGCAACGACCGGGGGGACGACCATGAACCGCAGGACCTTGCTTGCCGCCGCCATGCTCGCCGCCGCGCCGGCCTTCGCGCAGTCCAGCGGCCCCGTCCAGGTCGGCGCCATTGAAATCCTGACCGGCCCCAACGCCGCCTACGGCGCCGCCATCCGCGCCGGGCTGGAGCTGGCGCTGGACGAGATCAACGCGAAGGGCGTGCTCGGCGGGCGCAAGATCAACCTGACCGTCGAGGACAGCGCCGGCAACAAGGACCAGGCGATCAACGCCGCGCGCAAGCTGATCGGCCGCGACAAGGTGGTGGCGATCATCGGCCCGACCCTGTCCAACGAAATGTTCGCCGTCGGCCCCGTCGCCAACGAGCGCAAGATCCCCATCATCGGCACCAGCACGACCGCGGTCGGGATCACTGAGATCGGCCCGTACGTGTTCCGCACCAGCCTGCCCGAGAGCGACGTGATTCCCGTGACCCTGGCCCGCGCCAAGGCCCACGGCGTCAAGACCATCGCGCTGCTGTATGCGAACGACGACGCGTTCAGCAAATCGGGCTTCGACACCATGAAGGCGGCGGCGGAGAAGGCCGGGCTGAACATCTTGGCCATCGAGAGCTTCGGCAGCAAGGACAACGACTTCAGCGCGCAACTGACCAAGATCAAGGCGCTGCGGCCGGACGCCATCGGCATCTCTGCCCTGGTGGAGCCGGTGTCGGGGGTGCTGCTGCAGGCGCGGCAACTCGGGTTCGGGCCGGACACGCTGTTCATCGGCGGCAATGGCAGCAACTCGCCGAAGCTGGGGGAACTCGCAGGCCCGGCAGCCGACGGGCTGATCGTCGGCAGCCCGTGGTTCGTGGGCAAGCCGGACCCGGTCAACCAGGCGTTCGTCGCCAAGTTCAAGGCGAAGTACGGCCACGACCCCGACCAGTTCGCGGCGCAGGCCTACGACTGCATGCATATCCTGGCCGACGCCATCGACCGGGCCGGGGCGGCGGAACCTGAAAAGATCAAGGACGCGCTACAGGCCGCCAAGCACGACGGCGTCATGGGTCCCTTCACCTTCACCGCCGGACGCGACCCGGCCAGCACCGAGGGCGTGGTGGTGCTGGCCATGCAGGGTGGCAAGTTCGGGGTGGCGACGCAGTAGGGGCGGTCAGGCCGCGGCCGAGAAATCCAGGCCGTCGTACAGCTCCGCCATTGGGATGCTTATGCCGATCTCGGGCATATCCAAAACCTCGGCGCCGTCGAGCTGATCGACGATCCAGCCCGTGTCGGTTCGGGTATAGGTGGTCGCAACTGCCCCATCCTGCTCCAGCAAGACGTAGCGTTGCAGGGTTGGAATGGCGCGGTACTCCCGCAGCTTGATCGTCCGGTCCTTGCGTTCCGTGCTGGGGGAGATGATTTCGAAGATGACGACAGGATCGTCGGTGACCGTCGAACCGCGCTCGACTGGGGTGCAGCGCACGAATGCGTCGGGATACCGGTAGCTGGACCCGGCCTTGATCTTCACCTCTGATCCGCGAACGCGGCAAGGGGTGCCCCGCAGCCGTGGGACAAGGGCCGCAAGCAGGTTGGCTTGAATCGCGGCATGCTCGTCCGTGCCGCCTGCCATCGCAACCGGTTGGAAGCCGTCGAACTCCCACTTGAACTCCTGGTCGGTTTCCCAGGCCAGGAACTCATCAGCAGTCATGCGAACAAGGTGGGCTTCGCTCATCTCACGGCTCCCCTGCGCCACGTTTAGCATGGCAACGCCTGCCCCGGGCGGCAACGTGCAGGTCCGTCCCAAACCAAGACGCCTTCCACCCGGCCCGCCCTGCCGTTAAGAAGCCGCCTTTGCTGCCCGTTCCGGCGCAGCCCCGGCCCAAGGATCAATACCCCCGCGATGCTGGCGCAACAGCTCGTCAACGGCGTCCTGCTCGGCGCAACGTATGCCCTGTTCGCGCTCGGCTTCACGCTGATGTTCGGCGTCCTGCGGGTCATCAACTTGACCTATGGCTTCTACTTCTCCGCCGGGGCGCTGGTGGCGCTATGGCTGGCGCGCAGCCTCGGCTGGCCGATCTGGGCGGCGCTGCCGGTGGCGGCGGCCGCGTCCGGCATCCTGGCCGTCGGGCTGGACTGGCTGCTGCTGACCCGGCTGCGCCGCGTGCAGGCGCCAGAGCTGTCGTCCCTGATGGTGACGCTCGGCGGCGTGCTGGCATTGTACTCGGCGCTGACCGCCTGGCTCGGTCCCGACATCCGCCGCCTGCCGCCGGACATCATCAGCGCCGATGCATTCCAGGTGGGCGGCATCCGTATCACTAGCGCGCAACTGCTGATCCTGGCGGCGACGGCGGTGCTGGTCGGTGGCCTGGTGCTGCTGATGCAGCGCACCCGGCTGGGCCTGGCGATCCGCGCCATGGCGGAGAAGCCGGACGCAGCGCAGCTCATGGGCATCGACACCGGCCGGGCGGCAGCGCTGGTGTCGTTCCTATCGGGCTGCCTGGCCGGGGCAGGGGGCGTGCTGATCGGGCTGAACTTCAACGCCATCCACCCCTACATGGGCGAGCAGATGATGCTGCGCGGCTTCGTCGTCATCATCGTCGGCGGGTTGGGCGACATCCGCGGCGCGCTGCTGGCCGGGCTGGCGCTGGGGGTGATCGAGGTGCTTACGGCCGGGTTCCTGTCGTCCAACCTCAAGGAGGCCGTGGCCTTCCTGATCCTGGTGGCGGTGCTGTGGACCCGGCCCTCCGGGCTGTTCGGCCGCGCCGTGCTGCGGCGCGCATGATGCCAGGTTCTTCGTGATGCCGGAGTGGCTGGACGACTTCCTATGGACCTACCAGAATCTGATCCACGCACTGGGGGTCAACGGGCTGCTGGCGCTGTCGATGTACGTGGTCCTGGCGGTCGGGCAGTTGTCCCTGGGCCAGGCGGCGTTCATGGGGCTGGGGGCCTACTCTTCCGCACTGATGACGCTGAAGCTTGGGTTGCCGTTCCTGCTGGTGCTGCCGCTGTCTGCCGTGGTTCCGGTGCTGTTCGCCCTGGCCATCGGCGTGCCGACCTTGCGGCTGTCCGGCGTTTACCTGGCCATCGCCACCATCGGGCTGGGGGAGGTGCTGCGGGCGGTTTACCTCAACGTGGACCTGTTCGGCGGGGCGCTCGGCCTGTCCGGCATCCCGGAGCGCGGCGAGACCTGGATGATCTACGGCTTGCTCGGGCTGGCGGTGCTGGTGTTGTGGCTGGCCGGGCGCAGCGGCATCGGCCGGGCCATGGAGGCAATGCGGGAGGACGAGACGGCCGCGCAGGTGATGGGCGTGCCGGTCGGCCGCTACAAGATGGGGGCGCTGGTCGCCTCTGCCGTGCTGGCGGGGGTGGCGGGCTGCCTGTCGGCGCACGTCAGCAGCTTCATCGGGCCGAACGAGTATGGATTCGAGCCTGCGGTGACGATCCTGTCTTACGTTCTGCTGGGCGGCATCGGCACGCCCATCGCCCCGGTGCTCGGGGCATGGGTGCTGACCCTGCTGCCGGAGTTGCTGCGCGGGTTCAGCGACATTCGGCTGGTGCTGAACGGCGTCATCATCGTGCTCGCGGTGCTGTTCCTGCCCGGCGGCTTGCTGGGTGTCCGCATGCGGCGGCGCGCGGCGTGATGCCTTTTGAACGCCGTCATTGCGAGCCGGCTTCGGCGCGGCGATCCTGGAGCGGCAGGAACCATGTTGGCCGCCCCTGGACTGCCGTGTCGCTGCGCTCCTCGCAATGACGGGTCATGTGCCCCTGCTCGAACTGCACGGCTTGACCCGGCGCTACTCCGGCTTGGTTGCCGTGGACGGCGTGGACATGCAGGTCACATCGGGAGGCGTCCATGCCGTGATCGGCCCGAACGGCGCCGGCAAGACCACCTTGTTCAACCTCGTCAGCGGCCTTGTGCGGCCCAGCTCCGGGCGCATCGCGCTGAATGGGCAGGACGTAACGCGGCTGGCTCCGGATTGCCGGGCGGCGCTGGGCCTGGGCCGCACGTTCCAGAACATCCGTGTCTTCACCGGGATGACCGTGCTTGAGAACGTGCTGACCGGCCTGCACGCCCGCCTGCATACGGGCCTGCTCGGCACCGTCCTGCGCCTTCCCGGCTTCCGTGCGGAGGAACGCCGGGCCGTCGCCCGCGCCCGCGCCGCGCTGGACCTGGTGGGCCTGGCCGACAAGGCGGAGCTGCGCGCCGGCGCCCTGTCCTACGGCGACCAGCGCCGGTTGGAGATCGCCCGCGCCATGGCGCCGGAGCCGCGCCTGCTGCTGCTGGACGAACCCGCCGCCGGCATGAACCCAGCCGAGACCGAGGCCCTTGCCGCCCTGGTCCGCAGCCTGCGCGGCCAGACGACAGTGCTGCTGGTGGAGCACGACATGGGCTTCGTCATGACCATTTCTGACCGTGTGACGGTGCTGAACTTTGGCAAGCTGATCTACGAGGGCACGCCCGCCGCGGTGCGGAGCGAGCCTGCGGTGATCGAGGCCTACCTCGGCCACAAGGTCGCGGCCCAGCTGGCGGCGGGCGCCCGGGTCGGCGTGCGGGGCGCCGGGTGAGCGCGGGGCTGGAGGTCGAGGGGCTGCAAGTCGCCTACGGCCGCACCCCCGCCGTGCGCGGCATCAGCCTGCAGGTGCGGGTGGGCCAGGTGGTGTGCCTGATCGGCGCCAACGGGGCGGGCAAGACGACGACGATGCGCGCCATCTCCGGTCTGGTGCGCCCGCGCGCCGGGCGGGTGCGCTTCGACGGCGAGGACATCACGGGCCGCCCGGCCCACCGCATCGCCGCCGCCGGGCTGCGCCAGGTGCCGGAGGGGCGGCAGTGCTTCGCCGAGCTGACGGTTGGCGAAAACCTTGCCTTGGGCGCCTACCTGGTCCCGGCCCGGGCGGAGGTCGCGCGGCGGCAGGAGGCGGTGCTGGCCCGTTTTCCACGGCTGCGGGAGCGGCTGGGGCAGTTGGCCGGGTCGATGTCGGGCGGGGAGCAGCAGATGCTGGCCATTGGCCGCGCCTTGATGGGCCGTCCCCGGCTGCTGCTGCTGGACGAGCCCAGCATGGGCCTGGCGCCGCTGTTCGTGGAGGAGATCTTCGCCATCATCGCCGCGCTGAAGGCGGATGGCACGACGATCCTGCTCGTGGAGCAGAATGCTTCTGCCGCGCTGGACGTGGCCGACCATGCCTATGTGCTGGAGACCGGCCGCATCGTGCTGTCCGGCCCGGCGGCGGAGGTCGCACAGGATCCAGCCGTTGCTGCGGCCTATTTGGGCGGATGAGGGGCTGGACGAAGCGGCCATCACGTCCTCGGTAACGAAGTGCAAGGCCGGGCGGGGCGGGCGGACGATGCCTTAAAGTTGCCATGCGGCGATCCCATCTTCTGACCGCTGGGGCGACGATGCCCCACCTTCCTTTGCAGGTGTCATCCATGACTCGTACCGGTCGGTTCCTGATTGCGCTTCCCGTCCTTGCCATGACGGCGCTCGCGCCCGCAGTGGCCAATGCTCAGTTTTATCACGGCGGCTATGGCGGCTACCGCGGCGGTTACGGTGGCGGCTATGGCGGCTACCGCGGCGGTTACGGAGGCGGTTATGGCTACCGTGGCTATGGCGGCTTCGGCTTTGGCGGCGCCCTTCTCGGTGGCGCAATCCTTGGGCTAGGCGTCGGCGCCCTGGCGGCACGGCCCTATTATGCTCCCCCAGTGTATTATGCCGCGCCG
>JAABUQ010003078.1_pt1 | contig 31377 bp, 27 predicted proteins | sample 5560001 | NCBI WGS metagenome assembly JAABUQ01 (sample SAMN10711888, study PRJNA513371) | rock metagenome | isolation source: Antarctica rocks | place: Antarctica: Victoria Land, Finger Mt nord | collected 2015-12-18 | reverse complement strand
ACGGCCGGCCGTTCGGCACCTACGCGCGGTTCTTCGCCGATCCGTTCCTCTACGGCACCATCGGCACGACGCTGCTGATCGCGGTGCCTGCGACCTTGCTGAACGTGCTGGTCTCGATCCCGGTCGCCTTGCGGATGCGCCTGTTGCGGCGGCAGCGGCTGCTGACCACGATCCTCGTCGTGCCCATCACGCTCGGCACCGTGCTCGTCGCCGAGGGGATGCTCAACTATTTCGGCCCGCGCGGATGGCTAAATCGGGCGCTGCTCGGCCTCGGCCTGGTGCAGCACCCGGTGCGCCTCGTGCACAACTACTGGGGCGTTTTCCTGTCGCTCGTCATCACCGGCTTCCCGTTCACCTTCCTGCTGACGCTCTCCTACGTCACCGGCATCGACCCCGCGCTGGAGCAGGCGGCCCGGATGCTGGGCGCGCGGGCGCGGGCGCGATTCGCGCGCGTCCTGCTGCCGCTGCTGATCCCCGGGCTGACGATCACGCTCGGGCTCTCGTTCGTGCAGGCATTCTCGGTGTTCCCCTCGGCGGTGCTGCTCGGCGCACCGGCCGGCCCGACGCGGGTGATCTCCATCGCCGCGTATCAGGCCGCGTTCGAGCAGTACGACTACTCGATGGCCTCGGCGATCGCGATGGTCATGGCGGCCGTGCAGGTACTGATCGTGGTCGCGCTGCTGGGGCTCAAGGGATTGGCGTACCGTGGACCGGCCGGGGGCGGGAAGGGATGAGCGCGGCGACGGAACGGCTCGCCCCTCCCCCAACCCCCTCCCGCAAGGAGAGGGGGCTTTCTCCCTCTCCCCTTGCGGGAGAGGGCCGGGGTGAGGGGTGGGGCGGGCGGCTCTGGGCCTTCGCCGTCTGGGCGCTCGTCGCGTTCTTCGTGCTGAACTTGCTCGCGCTCATCGCCACCGTGGTGGTCAACTCGTTGTCCACCCGCTGGTTCACGACATGGCTGCCGGCCGGCTACACCGGCCGTTGGTACGCGCAGGCGTGGGACGAGTTCCAGCTCTCCGATGTGCTGCTCGTCACGCTGGAGGTCGTTGGCGCCGTGGTGCTGCTCTCGGGGCTGCTCGGCGTGCCGGCGGCCTATGCGCTGGCGCGGCGCGATTTTCCGGGCAAGCGCGCGGTCATGCTGCTGTTCCTGCTGCCGCTGATGGTGCCGCCGATCACCTACGGCATCCCGCTGGCGACCGTGCTCTACCGGACCGGGTTCGCCGGCACGATCTGGGGCGTGATCCTGGCGAATCTCGTGCCGACCATCCCCTTCGTCGTGCTCATCATGGTGCCGTTCATCGAGCAGATCGACCCGCGCGTCGAAGCGGCGGCACGCGTGTTCGGCGCCGGTGTCGGGCGGATGTTCGCCCGCGTGCTGGTGCCGCTGCTTCTCCCCGGCATCCTTGCCGCCCTGCTGCTGGTGCTGGTCCGCACCATCGCGATGTTCGAGCTGACCTTCCTCACCGCCGGCTCGACCAGCCAGACGCTGGTGGTGGCGCTCTATTACGCGGTGTTCGCCGCCGGGATGCGCGCGGGGCAGTCGATCGACGCGATGGCGGTGATCTACATGGTCACCACCTTGGTGTGGCTGCTGATCGCGCTGCGCTTCGTCAACCCGACGCAGATCGTGACGCGGGCGAAGCGAAGTTGAGGCCCGCGAGCCGCCGTTCCAGCGCGTCCGTCTCGGCGCGCGTGAAGCGCAAGCCGAGTTTGCTCCGGCGCCAGAGGATGTCCTCTGCCGTCCGTGCCCACTCGTGCTCGACGAGCCACGCCACCTCGCGCTCGGTGAGTCCCGCCCCGTATTCCACTCCGAGGTCGTCCGGGCAGCGCGCATCGCCCAGCATCGCCGCCGCGCGCGTGCCGTAGCTGCGCACCAAGCGGCGGATCGCCTGGGTCGGGAGAAACCCGTAGCGCGCGGCGAGGTCGCTCGCGACCTCGCCTGCGCCGTCCCACGGGAAGTCGCCACCGGGCAGCGATGAGGCGGCGGTCCAGGGTGATGCGAGGCGCGGGAAAAATGGCGCGAGCCGGGCCAACGCGGCCTCGGCAAGCCGGCGATAGGTAGTGAGCTTGCCGCCGAACACCGACAGCAAGGGTGGTGAGTCCGGCGGGGCGTTCAGCTCCAGCACGTAATCCCGCGTCGCTTCCTGCGCCTCGGTCGCGCCGTCGTCGCGCAGCGGGCGGACCCCGGTGTAGCGCCACACGATGTCGGATGCCGTGATCGGGGCGCGGAAGTATTCGTTCACCGAGGCGCGAAGGTAATCCTCCTCCTCCGGTGTCACGCCGACCGCGCCCGGATCGCCGGTGTAATCCTCATCCGTCGTGCCGATCAGGGTGAAGTCGTCCTCGTACGGGATGGCGAAGCAGATACGCCGATCGGCGTTCTGGAACACGTAGCAACGATCGTGGTCGAACCACCGGGGCACGACGATGTGGCTGCCTTTCACCATCCGCACCCGCGTCGGTGCGTTGGCGCCCACCACGCCGCCGAGCACGTCCGAGACCCACGGGCCGGCGGCGTTGACGAGCGCGCGCGCGGCGAACGTCGCCTCGCCGTCGGCCGACCGGGCCGTGATCTCCCAATTGCCGTCCACCCGTCGCGCCCGGATGCAACGCGTGCGGGTGCGGATATCGGCACCCCGGTCGGCGGCGTCGCGCGCGTTCAGCACGACGAGCCGGGCGTCGTCCACCCAGCAATCGGAATACTCGAAGCCGCGCGTGTAACGCCCTTGCAGAGGCGTGCCGGCCGCGTCCCGGCCGAGGTCGAGCGTGCGCGTCGGCAGCAGGATGCGCCGCCCGCCGAGATGGTCGTAGAGCAACAGGCCGAACCGGACCACAGGCCACGGACGCAGGCCCGCGTGGTGCGGCAGCACGAAGCGCAGCGGCCAGGCGATGTGCGGCGCCATGCGCAGCAGCACCTCGCGCTCAGCCAACGCCGCGCGCACCAGGCTGAACTCGCGATGTTCGAGATATCGCAGCCCGCCGTGGATCAGCTTGGTCGACGCGGAGGATGTGGCGCCGGCCAGGTCGCCTTGTTCGAGCAGCAGCACCGACAATCCCCGCCCGGCGGCGTCGCGCGCGATGCCGCAACCGTTGACGCCGCCGCCGATCACCGCGAGGTCGTGGATCATGCCGCCCTTCGTTCGGGGAGCAGCCGGTCGAGGTGCGGCCTTGGCGTCAAGCGCCGGCGAACTTGCCGAGCAGCCGAACGTGCGAGCGGATGCCGTGGTGGAAGCAGCGCAGCTCGAACTTCTCGTTCGGGCTGTGGATCTGGTCGTCATCGAGGCCGAACCCCATCAGCAGGCTGTCGAGGCCGAGCAGCCGACGCATGGATTCGACCACCGGGATCGACCCGCCGCTGCCGATCAGCACCGCAGGCCTGCCGTACTCCTCCGCCAGCGCCGCCTCCGCCGCGCGCACCCAAGGCGAGCCGGTCGCGACCTCCATCCCGGGCGAGGCGCCGAAAACCTCCACCTTGATCCGGGCACCGGGCGGCATGCGTTCGGCGAGGAACTGCTTGAGCCCCGCGATGATCGCCTCCGGGACCTGTCCCGGCACCAGGCGGAATGAAAGCTTGGCCGAGGCTTCGGACGCGATGACCGTCTTGGCGCCCGGGCCGGTATAGCCGCCCCAGACCCCATTGATGTCGGCGGTGGGCCGCGCCCATAGGCGCTGCAGCGCCGGCCGACCCGCCTCGCCCGCCGGATCGGAGAGCCCGATCGCGCCCAGGAACGCCGCCTCGTCGAAACCGAGCGCGTTCCACTGGTGCGCCAGTTCCGGAGCCACTTCGCTCACGCCGTCGTAGAAACCGGGTATCTGGATGCGCCCCTCCGCATCGTGCAGGTCGCCGAGCATCCGGGTCAGGGCGTTGATCGGGTTGAGCGCGGAGCCGCCGAACAGGCCCGAGTGCAGATCGCGCGCCGGCCCGGCCAAGGTGATCTGCGTGTAGAGCAGGCCGCGCAGCCGCGTGGTGATCGCGGGCGTGTCGGCGTCCCACATGTTGGTGTCGCTGATCAGCGCGACGTCCGCTCGCAGCGTGTCGCGATGCGCCTCGAGGAAGCTTTCCAGGTTGACGCTGCCGACCTCTTCCTCGCCCTCGATCACCGCCGTGATCTTCACAGGAATGCCGCCGCCCGCCTCGTGCCAGGCGCGCAGGGCTTCGAGGAACATCATCGTCTGGCCTTTGTCGTCCACCGCCCCGCGCGCCACGATGCGCTTGCCGCGCGGCCCGTCGACCAGTTGCGGATCGAAGGGCGGGCTGGCCCAGAGCTCGAGCGGTTCGGGCGGTTGCACGTCGTAATGGCCATAGAACAGGATGTGCGGCCCGGTGTAGCCGGCCGGCCCGGGATGCTGCGCCAGCACCACGGGCTGCCCGGCGGTCGGCTGCAGCGCGGCGACGAAGCCGAGGGCGGCGAGCCGGTCACGCACCCACTCCGCCGCGCGCTGGCAGTCGGGCGCGTGCGCCGGCTGGGCGCTGACGCTCGGAATGCGCACCAGTTCGAACAAGGCGGCGAGCGAGCCGTCGAGGTTGGCGTCGGCGCGGCTCAGGATTTCGTCCACGCGTGTTGACATGTTTTCGCTCCGAACTGTCCGCGGCAGAAGTCGCAGGGGCTCCGGCCTTGGTCAACCGCCGAGCAGCAGCACGACCGACCGGGGAGCGACCGTCAGCGCGGCGCCCAACATCTCGTCCCGTTCCGGCGAGCGGCTGTCGATCGCGATCCGCCATCGAGCACCCGGGCGCGGCGCCGGCAGAGTGACCTCTTCGCTTTGCTCCGCCGCGTTGAGGACGAGGATCGCGCGGTTGCCCGCCTCGTGCAGTGCGAGAGCGAGGCTGCGGCCGGTCGTGCTCGCCCAATCGACGGCGGACATGCCGCCCGGCGCCAGCCACGCCACGTCGGGCAAGCTCTCGCCCGCCGCCGGCTCGCCGGTGAGCGTGCCGGTCGCGGTCAACGCCGGCGATTGCCGGCGCGCGGCGATCAGCCGGGCGGTGAAGTCCAGCAACGCGGTATCCATCCCGGCCCAGTCGAACCAGGAGAGCGCGTTGTCTTGCGCGTAGGCGTTGTTGTTGCCGTGCTGGCTACGGCCGCACTCGTCGCCCATCGCGAGCATCGGCGTGCCGCGGGCCAGCAGCACGGTTGCCAGCAGAGCGCGCGCGTCGACGCGACGTCGCTCCAGCACCGCCGCATCCTGTGAAGCACCTTCCATCCCGTTGTTCCACGAGTGGTTGTCGTCCGTCCCGTCGCGGTTCTGCTCGCCGTTCGCCTCGTTGTGCTTGCGCTCGTAGGAGACGACGTCGGCCAGGGTGAAGCCGTCATGCACGCTGACGAAGTTGATGCTGCGCGAAACCGGACGATGCCGGGCGCCGAAGATGTCGGCCGACCCGGCGAGCCGGGTTGCCAGCTCGCCGAGCATCCCCGAATTGCCGCGCCAAAACCGGCGCGCGGTGTCGCGGAACTTGTCGTTCCACTCGCCCCAGGCATCCGGAAACGCGCCCAACCGATACCCGTCGGCGCCGATGTCCCACGGTTCGGCGATCAGCGCGCGCTCGCGCAGCAGCGGATCCTGGCCAATCGCGGCGAGCAGCGGTGCCGCCGGGTCGAAACCGTCGGCGCGACGGCCGAGCACGGGAGCGAGGTCGAAGCGAAACCCGTCGATCCCGGCGCGACGCACCCAGCTTCGCAGCGCCTCCATGGCGAGCCGCAACACCGGCGGCCGATCCAGCGCCAACGTGTGGCCGCAGCCGGTGTCGTTGACGTAGCGTGACGCATCGTCAGGCCGCAGCCGGTAGTAGCTGGCGTTGTCGAGCCCGCGCAGCGACAGGGTGGGGCCGAACTCGTCGCCCTCGCCGGTGTGATTGAGCACCACGTCCAGCAGGACGGCGATGCCAGCCTCTTGCAGCGCCGCGACCGTGGCGCGGACCTCCGTCCAGCCGCCGGGTGCGAGGCGCGGATCGGGTGCAAGAAAAGCCACCCCGTTGTAGCCCCAGTAGTTCGACAGCCCGAGCGGCGGGAGGTGCCGCTCGTCGATCCACGCGGCGCAGGGCATCAGCTCCACCGCGGTCACGCCCAGGCGCCGCAAGTGCGCGATGGCCGCCGGGTGCGCGAGGGCCGCGAAGGTGCCGCGAATCGCTTCCGGAATGCCGGGGTGCAGGCGGGTGAAGCCGCGCACGTGCAGCTCGTAGATGACCTGGCCGTCGTAGGAAAAGGCGGGACGGTTGGGAAGGTCCGGCTCGGGGCCGGGGACGACGGCTTTCGGCATCGCGTGCGCGCTGTCGGCCGGATTCGGCGCGGCGCCGTCGAACAGGTCAGGATGCAGCGCGAACGGCCGATCGATCGCCGTCGCCAGCGGATCGACGAGCAGCTTCGCCGGGTTGAAACGGTGACCGTGCGCGGGGTCCCACGGGCCATGCGCGCGCAGGCCGTAGCGCGCGCCGGGACCGACGCCCGTGATGCGTCCGTGGAACACGCTGCCCGTGCGTCCGGGGAGGCGGATGCGATCGATCTCGCGCTCGCCGGCCGCGTCGAACAGACAGAACTCGATCGCGTCGGCGTGGGCCGACCAGACCGCGACGTTGACGCCGTCCGCGTTCGCGACGACGCCGAGTGGCTCGGGCGTGCCCTGGCGGAGCGTCATGCGCGGGCGTCCAGCACTTGGCGATACAGCGCGGCGTAGCGCGCCGCCGGCCGACGCCAGGATACATCGGTGCGCATCGCGTTGCGCTGCACTTGCTGCCACCGCTTCGGCACGCGCCACAGCGCGGCGGCGCGCTCGATGGCCGCGGCGAGCGCCTCGCGCGTCACCGGCGCGAACTGCAACCCGGTGCCGAGGCCGTCGGCCAGGGCCATCTCGTTGGCGTCGATCACGCTGTCCGCCAGCCCGCCGACCCGTGCGACCACCGGCAGCGCGCCGTAGCGGAGCGCGCAAAGCTGCGTCAGCCCGCAAGGCTCGAAGCGCGACGGCACCAGAATGGCGTCGGCGCCCGCCTGGATCAGATGCGCGAGCGCCTCGTCGTAGCCGATGACGCAGCCGACGCGCCCGCGATGCCGGGCTGCGGCGACGGCAAAACTCCGTTCGAGGGCCGCGTCGCCCGAGCCGAGCAGCGCCAGCTGCGCCCCCGCGCCGAGCAGCGACGGCAGCACGTCGAGCAGCAGGTCGAGGCCCTTCTGCCAAGTGAGGCGGCTGATGACCCCGAACAGCAAGGTTTGCGGCTCGACCGCCAAGCCAAGCCGCGCCTGCAGCGCCGCCTTGTCGGCCCGCCGCTCCTGCACGCGTCCCGCGTCGAAGGCCGCCGGCAGCAGCGGGTCGGCCGCGGGATCCCAGACCTTCTCGTCGATCCCGTTGAGTATGCCTTCCAGTATGCCGGCGCGCGAGCGGAGCAGCCCGTCGAGGCCCATGCCGCCGTCCGCCGTGCAAATCTCGGCGGCGTAGCTCGGGGAGACGGTGGTGATGCGGTCGGCAAGGCGCAGCCCCGCCTTCAGGTAGCCGATGCCGCCGTAGTATTCGATCCCCTCGACCGAGAATGCGTGCGACGGCAACCCGAGTGCGGGGAGCAGGGAGGCGGGGAACCGGCCCTGGAACGCGAGGTTGTGCACGGTCATCACGGTGCCAGGGCGGGCGCCGTCCTGATAATGCAGGTACGCCGGCGTCAACCCCGCCTGCCAGTCATGCGCGTGGACGATCGCGGGCGCGAAGCCGGGCACCGCGCCGTTGCCGACATGCCGTGCAACGGCCGCGAGGGCGGCGAACCGGATGGCGTTGTCCGGCCAGTCGCTCCCGTCCGGCGCGACGTAGGGGTTTCCGGTGCGCGCGTAGAATTGCGGCGCATCGAGCACCAGCAGCCGCAAGCCGCGCGCCTCGGCCTCCAACAACCGGGCCGCCGTGCCGAACAGGTTCGGGTACGTCGCGACCACGCGCGCCCCGTCCAGCTTGTCGCTCACGGCCGGATAGCCCGGCACCAAGGTCGCGGTCGTGATCCCGAGCGCGTCGAGTGCCGGCGGCAGCGCGCCGACCACGTCGGCCAGGCCGCCGGTCTTGACGAGCGGGTAGATCTCCGAGGCGACGGCGAGGACCTGCACCCGTTTATGCGTCGAGCCGGTCGATCATCGGTTGCGTGATCAGGCAGATGCCCTTCGCGGTACGACGGAAACGCTTGGCGTCGACGGCCGCGTCCTCGCCGACGATGAGCCCCTGCGGGATGCGGACGCCCTTGTCGACGACGACGTTGGTGAGCCGGGCCGAGCGACCGATGTTGACGTCGGGCAGGATCACCGCGTTCTCCAATCGCGCATAGGAATGCGCGCGCACGCCGGTGAACAGCAGCGAGCGACAGATCGTTGCACCCGACACGATGCAGCCGCCGGAGACGAGCGACGAAACCGCCGAGCCCCGCCGGTTGCCTTCGTCGTGCACGAACTTCGCCGGGGGCACGATCTCGGCATAGGTCCAGATCGGCCAGTCGCGATCATACAGGTCGAGGGCGGGGAGGATGTCGGTGAGGTCGATGTTGGCCTCCCAGTAGGCGTCGACCGTGCCGACGTCGCGCCAGTAGGAGAACGATTCCGTGTTGGAGCGGACGCAGGAATCGGCGAAGCGATGTGCCACCGCCTTGCCGTGCTTGACCAGATGCGGAACGATGTCCTTGCCGAAGTCGCGCGCGGAATCGGGGTTCGCCGCATCCCGTCTCAGCTCCTCGATCAGGAACCGGGTGGCGAACACGTAGATGCCCATGCTGGCGAGCGCCATGTCCGGGCGGTCCGGCATCGGCGGCGGGTCGGCCGGCTTCTCGACGAAGGCGATGATCCGGTCCGACGTGTCGACGTGCATGACGCCGAAGCCGGTGGCTTCCATGCGCGGCACCTCGATGCAACCCACGGTCACGTCCGCGCGCTGGTCGACGTGCTGCTGCAGCATCTGCTCGTAGTCCATCTTGTATACGTGATCGCCGGCCAGCACGACGATGTACTCGGGTGCGTAGTCCTCGATGATGTCGATGTTCTGATACACGGCGTCGGCCGTGCCGGCGTACCAGTCCGCGCCGTCGACACGCTGGCTGGCGGGCAGGATATCGAATGTCTCGTTGCGTTCGGGGCGGAAGAAGTTCCAGCCGCGCTGCAGATGGCGGATCAGGCTATGCGCCTTGTATTGCGTCGCAACGCCGATGCGGCGGATGCCGGAGTTCAGCGCGTTCGACAGCGCGAAATCGATGATGCGCGACTTGCCGCCGAAATACACCGCGGGTTTCGCGCGACGGTCGGTGAGTTCCTCCAGCCGGGTGCCGCGGCCGCCCGCCAGCACGTAGGCCATGGACGACCGGGCGATCGGGGCGCTGAGGGTCGGTTTCGGCGACATGCTGCGATCATTCTCCCGATTTTGTCCCGGCCGGTTCGGTGCTGTTGCGCATCGGTGCTGGTGCGCAGAGTCACGAAGGCGGCCAGGACGGCACGTTCCACAACTCCTGAGCATACTCGCGGATGCACCGGTCCGACGAGAACCAGCCGACGCGCGCGGTGTTGCGGATGGCTGACCGCCGCCACGCTGCCGGATCGCGCCATAGCAAGTCGACCTTGCGCTGCGTCTCGAAATACGAGGCGAAATCCGCACACACCAGGAAGGTATCGTGGTGGCGCAAGGTGTGGGCGAGCCCGTGGTAGCGGCCGCGCTCGTCGGGCGAGAACACGCCGGCCTCGAGGGCGAGCAGCGCCTCGGCGAGCGCGCCGCTGGCGGCGATGCTGTCGCCGGCATCGGCGCCGCTTGCGCGTCGCATCCCGACCTCGGCCGCCTGCAGGCCGAAGATGAACATGTTGTCCGCCCCGACATGGTCGCGGATTTCGATGTTCGCCCCGTCCAGGGTGCCGATGGTCAGCGCCCCGTTCAAGGCGAGCTTCATGTTGCCGGTGCCGGACGCTTCCATGCCGGCGGTCGAGATCTGTTCCGACAGATCGGCCGCCGGGATGATCGTCTCGGCCAGGCTCACGCAGTAATTGGGCAGGAACGCGACCTTAAGTCGATCGCCGACCGTGGGATCGGCGTTGATGACGCGCGCCACGTCATGGGCGAGCTTGATGATGAGCTTGGCCTGATGATAGCCCGCAGCGGCCTTGCCGCCGAAGATCTTCACGCGCGGGCTCCACTCGCGCATCGGATAAGACCGGATCGCGTCATAGAGCGCGATCGTTTCGAGAATGTTCAGCAGCTGGCGCTTGTACTCGTGAACGCGCTTGATCTGCACGTCGAACAGTGCAGCGGGGTCGACCGTGATCTCCAGTTCGTCGCGGATCAGCTTGGCGAGCGTCGCCTTGTTGCCGAGCTTCACGGCGGCGAAACGCTCCTGGAACGCGGCATCGTCGGCCAGGGGTTCCAATCCGTGCAGTGCGTTCTCGTCGTCCAGCACGCGCGAGCCGACCGCGTCGACCAGCAGGCTGGTCAGATCCGGGTTCGCTTGATGCAGCCAGCGGCGAAACGTGATGCCGTTGGTCTTGTTGACGATGCGCTCGGGAAACAGCTTGTGAAGATCCCGGAATACCGTCTCCCGCATCAGCCCGGTGTGCAGCGCCGACACGCCGTTGACGCCGTGCGATCCGATGAAGGCGAGATGCCCCATCCGCACTGCGCGGCCATTCATTTCGTCGATGAGCGACACGCTGGAGAGTAGCGCGTCATTCTCCGGGTATTGCGCCCGCACCTGCGTCAGGTGACGCGCGTTGATTAAGTAGATGATCTGTATGTGTCGAGGGAGCAGCTGATCCAGCAGCGACACCGGCCAACGCTCCAACGCTTCCGGCAGCAGCGTGTGGTTGGTGTAGCAGAAGGTGCCCTGGGTGATGCGCCACGCCTCGTCCCATCCCATCCGATAGTCATCGATCAGGATCCGCATCAGTTCGGCCACCGCGATCGCCGGGTGGGTGTCGTTGAGCTGGATAGCCGCCTTGTCCGGGAGACTCTTCAGGTCGTGGAACAGCCGGAGGTGGCGGCGGATGAGGTCTTGCAGGGAAGCGGAGGCAAAGAAATATTCCTGCCGCAGCCGCAATTCGCGGCCGGCCGGGGTGGCGTCGCCGGGGTAAAGAACTTTCGTGATCGCCTCGGCCCGCACTCGGTCGGTCAGCGCGCCCACATGATCGCCGAGGTTGAACGCATCGAGACGCAAAGGGTCCGGTGGCCGGGCCGACCAGAGCCGCAGCGTGTTGACCCGCCGCCCGCGCCAGCCGACCACGGGGGTGTCGAACGCGACCGCCTCGACGATCTCGGCCGGCCGCCAAACGTGCCGCGCGACGCCGTCGCCGCCGCGGACCTCCTCGACGCTGCCGCCGAAGCCGATGTCGTAGTAGAGTTCCGGGCGCTCGAACTGCCACGGATTGCCGAAGGAAAGCCAGTCCTCGGGGTATTCGTGCTGCCAGCCGCCCTTGATGACCTGCTGGAACAAGCCATGATCGTAGCGGATGCCGTAACCGTGCGCGGGCACGTCGATGGAAGCCATGCTCTCCATGAAGCAGGCCGCTAGCCGGCCAAGGCCGCCGTTGCCGAGGGCCGCGTCGGGCTCCAGCTTGCGCAGCGCGTCGAGATCGACGTCGAGCGACGCGAGTGCCTGGCGAACGGTATCGGTTAAGCCGAGGTTGTTCAGCACGTCGAACAGCAGGCGGCCGATCAGGAACTCGAGCGAGAGATAATACACCCGCTTGGCCCCCCGCTGATTGGCCTGATCCGTGCTGGCCATCCAGCGGTCCACCACCCGGTCCCGCGCGGCGAGCGCGGTGGCGATGAACCAGTCCCGCTCGGTGGCGACCACGCGAGCCTTGCCCATCTGGTAGGTCAGCTTGTCGAGAATGCCGGCCCGCAAGGAGGCGACATCATCCTTCCGGCCCGCATACGCGGGGTCCGCCGCGGTCACAGCATGGTCGTTCGCATCGGGTTGCAAATCCACGGGCGCGCCCTTCAAAACAGCTGATCGTCCCACCGGACGATGAATACGGTCATAACGGCCCGTGTTTGTGCATCGCAAGAACGGCTTGCCGCAACCGGCGGGTTATTGTGGCGGAACGGCCGAATTGCCCGTGGCGACCGTCGGGTTGTTTGTGGCATCACCGGTTCCGATCCGCCTGCGAGTCTGGCCGGTCGAACACGTGGGTGCACTGATCTGACCGGGAGCGAGCTGTCCATCGCCGCCGACCTGATCGCCGTGCTGGTGGCCGTCACCGGGGGCGAGCCACTGGTGCTGACCGTTGCCCACGACCGGGCGCTGCCGTCGGGCGCATTCGAGTCCGGCCACCGCTCCCTGCAATCCGGGTTGCGGGCCTGGGTCGAGCGGCGCACGCATCATCCGCTGGGGTATGTCGAGCAACTCTACACGTTCGCGGATCGCGACCGGACGGAGGCGGGCGCGCGGGTCATCTCGATCAGCTATCTCGGCTTGACGCGTCAGGTGCGGGCGGCCGAGCGCGACGCGCGATGGCAAGGCTGGTATCGCTATTTCCCGTGGGAGGACCATCGCGCAGGCACGCCGTCCGTGCACCCGCAGGTGATCGCACCCCGGCTGGCCGCCTGGGCGAGGGCGGCGCCGACACCGACCGTAAGCCGCGAGCGCCGGCAGCGCGCAGCGACGGTGTTCGGTCTGGACGAGCATGGATGGAACGAGGAGCTGGTGCTGCAGCGCTACGAGCTGCTCTATGAGGCCGGCCTGGTCCCCGAGGCAAGCCGCCGTGGCGACCCCCCCTGCGCATCGCCGCTCCCCGGCGAGCCGATGCTGCACGACCACCGGCGCATCCTCGCCACCGGCATTGCGCGGCTGCGGGCCAAGATCAAGTATCGGCCGGTCGTCTTCGAGCTGATGCCGCCAAGCTTCACGTTGCTGCAGCTGCAGCAATGCGTCGAGGCGCTGGCCGGACGGCGGATGCACAAGCAAAACTTCCGCCGTCTCATCGAACAACAGGAACTGGTCGAGGAAACCGGGCAGATCGCCACCGAGACGGGTGGACGTCCGGCAAAGCTGTTCCGGTTTCGCCGGGCGATCCAACAGGAGCGTGCCTTCGCCGGCACCAAACTGCCGGTGACACGCGCCACTTGACACCCACCTTGGTTATGCTCACTCATAGTATATGAGAAGGCGGTGGCAGCCGCTTTTTTCGGACCTGGGAAATGCTCGCAGAGAGTATAAGGAGGGTTGCATGATGTCGTCCGCAGTCGTGGCGCGCACGGCGCATCTTTATGAACGGGTTCGCGGGTTCGTCCCGCCCTTCGAATGGCCGGCGTTCGCCGATGACGTAGACGCGATCCTGGAATTGAAGCAGACGCGTAACGCGGTGGTGCTGGCGCACAACTATCAGACGCCCGAGATCTTCAACTGCGTCGCCGACATCGTGGGCGACAGCCTGGCACTTGCCCGGGAGGCGATGCGCGTCGATGCCGACGTGATCGTGCTCGCGGGCGTGCATTTCATGGCGGAAACGGCCAAGCTGCTGAACGCGTCGAAGACGGTGCTGATCCCCGACACCCGCGCCGGTTGCTCGCTCGCGGAGTCGATCACCGCCGAGGATGTGCGGCTGTTGCGGCGCCGCTACCCCGGCGTGCCGATCGTGACCTACGTCAACACATCGGCGGCGGTGAAGGCGGAGAGCGACATCTGCTGCACGTCCGGCAATGCGCGCAAGATCGTGGAATCCCTCGGCGTCGAGCGCGTCATCATGCTGCCCGACGAGTACCTCGCGCAAAACATCGCCGCCGAAACCGGCGTCAAGATCATCACTTGGGCCGGGCATTGCGAGGTGCACGAGCGCTTCACCGCCGGCGAGGTGCGCCAGTTGCGCGCCGAGAACCCGGGCCTGATCGTGCTCGCGCATCCCGAGTGCCCCCCCGAGGTAGTGGCCGAGTCGGATTTCGCCGGCTCGACGGCCGCGATGTCCGACTACGTGGCGCAACGCAAGCCGGGGCGCGTCGTGCTGCTCACCGAGTGCTCGATGAGCGACAACGTCGCCATCAAGAACCCGGATGTCTCGTTCGTGCGGCCGTGCAATCTGTGTCCGCACATGAAGCGCATCACGCTCGGCAACATCCGGGCGGCACTGGAGACGATGCAGCACGAGGTGACGATCGAGCCCACTGTCGCGGTGCGCGCGCGGCGCGCGGTGGAACGTATGCTGGAGGTGTGAGATGGACCGGCTGAACACGCAGCCCGTCATCGTCGGCGGCGGCCTCGCGGGACTCCTGGCGGCACTGCACATGGCGCCCGAGCCGGTCATCGTGCTCAGCAAGGCGCCGCTCGGCGCGGAGGCGTCGAGCGCCTGGGCGCAGGGCGGCATAGCGGCGGCAGTCGGCGCGGACGACAGTCCGGACCTGCACCTCACGGACACGCTTGCCGCCGGCAACGGCTTGGTGGACGCAGACGTCGCCCGGCGGATCGTCGCGGCCGCACCGGCAGCGATCGAGGATTTGCGCCAGCGCGGGGTGCGGTTCGACACCGGGCCGGACGGCGCGCCGCTGCTTGGGCGCGAGGCCGCGCACAGCCGCCGGCGCATCGTTCACGCGGGCGGGGACGCGACCGGTCGCGAGATCATGCGCGCGCTGTCGGCCGCGGTGCGCGCCACGCCGTCCGTCACTGTGCTTGAGGGTCTTGAGGCGCGTCGGCTGCTCACTGCGAACGGAGTGGTGGCGGGCGTCGTCGCCGCCGGCCGCGGCACGGCCACGCTGCTGCCGACCGACCGAGTGGTGATCGCCACCGGCGGCGTCGGCGGGCTGTTCCTGCACACGACAAATCCAGGCGGCTCGTTCGGCCAGGGCTTGGCACTCGCGGCTCGGGCCGGTGCGGCGCTGGCCGATATGGAGTTCGTCCAGTTCCATCCGACCGCGCTCGCCACAGACGCCGATCCGCTCGCTCTGATCAGCGAGGCGGTGCGCGGCGAAGGGGCGGTGTTGGTGGACGAACGCGGCGAGCAATTCATGGCCGATGTGCCGGGCGCGGAACTCGCACCGCGCGACATCGTGGCACGCGCGATCTGGCGTCATCGCACCGAGGGCCACGCCGTGTTCCTGGATGCGCGCGCGGCGCTCGGGGCGCGGTTCGCGCGGCGGTTCCCCTCCATTGCGGCGCGCTGCGCGGCGGCGGGGATCGACCCGGCGGTGCAGCCGATCCCGGTCCTGCCGGCCGCGCACTATCACATGGGCGGTATCGCCGTGGACGCGGCCGGGCGCAGCACGGTGCCGGGGCTGTGGGCGGTCGGCGAGGCGGCCTGCACCGGGCTGCACGGCGCCAACCGGCTGGCCAGCAACTCGCTCCTGGAGGCCGCCGTGTGCGCCCGCTTCGTGGCCGAGAGCGTGGCGGGGACCATGCCGGTTGCGCGTCGGCCATCCAGGGCGTTCGCCGTGCCGCCGGCGGCCGATCCCGGGCCGGTCCGCCCGATCCTGTCGCGCGCGGTTGGCGTGCTGCGCGATGAACTGACGCTCGCGGATGCGGTGTCGGAACTGCTGCCCATGGCGACAGGCTCGGGGCCGGCGGCCGATCCTTCGGCGGTCGGCCTCATGCTGGCCGTCGCGGCACTGTATCGCGCCGAGAGCCGCGGCGCGCACTTCCGCACCGATCTGCCGCGCGAGAACGCGGCTTGGGCGCGGTGCATCGCCTGGCGGCTCGATGACGCGCTGGCTTACGCGGGCACCATGCCGGGATACCGCCCGCTTGCCAGAGAGGCTTGAGATGATGACCGTATCGCCCCTGCCCTCGATCATGCTTGAGCCCGTCGTGCGCGCCGCGTTGCTCGAGGATCTCGGGCGTGCCGGAGACATCACCACCGACGCGATCGTGCCGGCCGAGTTGCGCACCACCACCGTGCTGGCGGCGCGGCAGCCAGGCGTGGTCGCCGGTCTCGACCTCGCGGCGATGGCGTTCCGGCTGACCGACCCCGCGATCGAGGTGGTCGTGGAGCGGCCGGACGGCAGCGCCGTCGCACCCGGCGACAGCATCGCCGTCGTGCGCGGCCCGGCTCGCGGCGTGCTGACGGGAGAGCGCGTGGCGCTCAACTTCCTCTGTCACCTCAGCGGCATCGCCTCGGCGACGGCCGGCATCGTCGCCGCCGTGCGGCCGCACAAGGCGCGGATCACGTGCACCCGCAAGACCATGCCGGGATTGCGCGCGTTGCAGAAATACGCCCTGCGAGTCGGCGGCGGCAGCAATCACCGCTTCGGGTTGGATGACGCGGTGCTCATCAAGGACAACCACATCGCGATCGCCGGCGGCATCGGTCCCGCGCTCGAGCGCGTGCGCGGGGCGGTCGGGCATCTGGTGAAAGTCGAGCTGGAGGTCGACACGCTGGCGCAACTCGACGAGGCGCTGGCCTTCGGCATCGACGCCGTGCTGCTCGACAACATGGGTCCCGACATGCTGCGCGAGGCGGTGGCGATGGTCGCCGACCGTGCCATCACCGAGGCGTCGGGCCGCATCACGCCCGCGACGGCGCCGGCGATCGCGGCGAGCGGGGTCGACCTCATCTCGATCGGCTGGCTCACCCACAGCGCGACCGTGCTCGACATCGGGCTCGACTACCGGGCCTGACCGGGTGCGAGCGGCGATCTACAACACGCGACGCGCGCCGGGGATCGCCAGGATCGCGCTCCCTGCGACGACGCAGGCGCAGCAGGCCAATGCCCCGACGAAAGCGGCCTTCGCCGGTCCGGCCGCGTCCCATTTGTCGAGCGCGAGCGCGAGTCCTACCAGCAAGGGCGGGTGGATCACGTAAACAGTGTAGGCTCGCGCCGATAGAAAGCTTGCCCACCGTGCCGGTCGGTTCAGTCGGGCGTGGAACAGGCAGAGCAGCCCCAGGATCACGCCCCAGGCGAAGAACGGCTCGAACCAGGCGTAGATCGCCGCCTCTACCGTCCACCCGCCCGCGTAGCCGGTCGGGCCGGCGACCCGCACCGAGATCAGCAGTGTCAGCAGCGCCAAGGCGGAGACGGCCAGCCACGGCGCCGCGAGACGGGGCGTGACACGCTCCAGCCATAGCCCGCGCGCCGCCATAACCCCGACGGCGAACAGGAACACGTAGGAGGCGAAGTAGCCCACCTGCAGGTTGCCGACGGTCATGCCGACCGGGAAGACGAGCCGTAGCAAGAACGCCGCGCCGCCGACGGCAACGGCCGAGACCAGGATCGTGCGATGGCTCGGCAGTCGCCGGTCCGTCCGGGCGACCGGACGCGCGCCGACCTGCGAAAGCACGTAGGCGGCCGCGAAGATCAGCAGCGCCTCCGCGAACCAGAGCGGCCCGCTCGAGAACCGGCCATGCGCCACCAGCCAGCGCCAATACGAGAGCAGCGCTGTCGGATCGTGCGCTTGGGCGAGTGCCACGGTGAACGGGTCGAGCGCGAAGCGGAAGACGAGCAGCGGCACCCCGAGCCGCCAAAGCCGGTCGGTCGCGAACCGACGCGCGCCTTTTCGCTCGTAAGATGCGGGCGTCAGATAGCCGGCGACGAGGAAGAAGACGCCCATGAGGAACGTCTGGTTGACCGTGACGAACAAGGTCAGCGCCGGGCTCGATCCACGGGGTGTCTCGTAGAGATACCAGCCTCCCGCCGCGCCGTAGGTGATCGCCGCATGGTGGAACACGACCAGCGCCGTCATCGCCACCCGGAGGTGGTCGATGGACGGCTCGCGGCTCATCGCCTCGGTTCGGGAAAGAAGCGGTTCGGGATCCAGGGCAGGCCCAGGTTCTCGCGCAAGGTCCGGCCTTCATACTCGCGACGGAAGATGCCACGGCGCTGCAACTCGGGCACGACGCGATCGACGAAATCGTCGAGCCCCATCGGCAGGTAGGGGAACATGATGTTGAATCCGTCGCACGCGCCGGCTTCCAGCCATTCCTGCATGGTGTCGGCAATGCTCGCCGGCGTGCCGGTCATCGAAAGCCCGCCGTAGCCGCCCATCATCTGCGCGAGCTGGCCCACCGTGAGGTTGTCGCGCTTGGCCAGCGCCTTCAGCCGCTCGCCGCCGCCCTGGCTCTGGTTCGTCGGAGGCAGCTCGGGCAACGGCCCGTCGAGGTCGAAGCCGGAGACGTCGTGGCCGAGCGCGATGGACAGCGAGGCGATGCCGCTGTCCGGATGCACCAAGCTGTCGAGCTTGGCGCGTTTGGCGCGCGCCTCCTCCAGCGTGTCGCCGACGACAACCAGGCAGCCCGGCAGGATTTTCGTATGCTCAGGGTTGCGGCCGATGGCCCGCATCCGTCCCCGTATGTCGGCGCAGTACTCGCGCCCTTCCTCCAACGTGCGGGCGGAGGCGAAGATCATCTCGGCGATCTCGGCCGCGACCTGCTTGCCGGCGTCCGACGCGCCCGCCTGCACGATCACCGGCCAGCCCTGAATCGGCCGCGCGACGTTCAGCGGCCCGCGCACGGAGAAGTACTTTCCCTTGTGGTTGAGCACATGGACCCGCTCGGGGTCGAGATAGATGCCGCTCTCGACGTCGCGAATGAAGGCGTCGTCGGCCCAGCTGTCCCAGAGCCCGGTCACCACGTCGAAGAACTCGCGCCCGCGACGGTAGCGCTCGTCGTGCTCCACATGCTCGTCAAGGCCGAAGTTGAGCGCGGCGTCCGGGTTGGACGTGGTGACCACGTTCCAACCGGCCCGCCCGCCGCTCAGGTGGTCGAGCGAGGCGAAGCGCCGTGCGACATGGTAAGGCTGGTCGAACGTGGTGGAGGCCGTGGCGATCAGGCCGAGCCGCTCGGTGACCACGGCGAGCGCCGGGAGCAGGGTCGGCGGGTCGAACGAGGTCACGGTCGCGCTGCGCATCAGCGCACTGAGCGGCATGTTCAGCACGGCCAGGTGGTCGGCCATGAAGAACGCGTCGAACTTGCCACGCTCAAGCGTCTGCGCGAACCGCTTGAGGTGGGCGAAATTGAAGTTGGCATCCGGGTAGGCGCAGGGATACCGCCACGCCGCAGTGTGGATGCTGACCGGGCGCATGAAAGCGCCAAGGCGCAGCTGCCGCCGCTCGCCGCCCTGCCTCATCGCGTTCGGTTGGCCGGACCGTCGATCAGTTGTGGCCGTGGTCCGCGACTTGCAGATAGACGATCTGCGCGAACTGGTCGAGGTGCCAGCGTCGCTCCGCGTCGCCGAGCGACTTATTCGCATTCACGATCGGGCAATACGCGGCGGTGAGGCCGTTCACGATGTCCGCCGGCTGCGCCTTGGGACTCGCCGCCTTCACCTTGGCGACCATGTCTTTGGCGGTGAGCAGGAGGTTGCTCTGGTTGGTGTCGCGAAGCTTGCTCGCGATCCCGGTTGCCGGGTTGTTCACGGCTTGCGCGACGTCCTGGGACTCGACCGCCGGACAATTCGTTTCATTGTTGGCGAGCACAGAGCGCGTGGTCTTGCGCAGATCCGCGACCTGCGACGCCGTCGCGTTCGCTGGCGCACCGTTGCCCCATGCCTGCCTGACATAATTCACGACGCTCGCGATGTCGCCATCCGTCATGCTGCCGCCGATCGCCGGCATCGGAGCGTAGTTCTGCAGCGCCGGCACGCCGGCGAGCACGACGCGGATTACGTCCTGGGCGCCTTGCGCCTTGACGGTGCCGTTCTCGGCGAGCGGCAGGACGACGCCGGGGTTGCCCTGCCCGTTCACCTGATGACAGAAGGCGCAGTTGCTGAGGTAGATGCTTTCACCGGGAGCGTGCGCCATTTGAGAATTGCTGCCGGTGGCGACCTCATAGGGCTCCTTGCCAGGCGTCGACTTCAGATAGGCGGCCATCGCCAGCAGATCGTCGTCGTTGAGCTTGGAGAGGCTGTCGTGCACCGTCTCCGCCATCGGCCCGCGTGCTACCGCCTTCCCGGGCGCCACGCCGGTCTTGAAGTACTGCACGAGCTGTTCGTTGCTCCAGCTGCCGATGCCCTGCCGCACGTCGGAGCTGATGTTGGGCGCGTACCAACCCTGGATCGGCTCGCCCGCGAAAGATTTGCTGGTGACCGGCGCCTGAGCGACGTTCTTCGGCGTGTGGCAGGCGGCACAATGTCCGAGCCCTTCGACCAGATAGGCGCCGCGATTGACCTGCGCGGACTTCGAGGGATCGGGCTTAAACTCGCCGGGGTGGAAATAGAGCGCGTTCCACGCCGTCAGCCCGGCGCGAATGTTGAATGGAAAGCTAAGGTCGTTGGCCTTCGACTTCTGGTTCACCGGCGGGATTGAGAACATATAGGCCTTGATCGCAGCCACGTCCTCGCGGGTCACCCGCGTATACCACTGGTAAGGCATCGCCGGGTAGATGTTATCGCCGTTCTTCGACACGCCGTCGTGCAACGCGCGGTAGAACTGCTCGTCGTTCCATGCGCCGATCCCGGTGTCCTTGTCCGGGGTAATATTGTTGGAGTAGATCGTCCCGAACGGGGTCGGAATGCCTTTTCCGCCGGCGAACGGCTTGCTGTCGTCCGCGGTGTGGCAGGCCATGCAATCCCCGGCATCGGTCAGGTATTTGCCTTTGGCGATCAAGTCCGCGTTCGCATCAGCTCGCGCAGCGTGTCCGCCGGCTAGCATGGCGGCGCCGCCGAAGGCAATGGCCCGGGTCAGTGAGCCGAGGTTTGCTTTCCCACGCATTGACTGCTGTTCTCCCCAGGGCCGGCGAAATACGCGATAGCGGCGTGAAAGTTGCAGATGCCCGGCACGCCGTCCAGATCGGCCGCCTAGACGGCCTGCGCCGGCCACGGCTAGGTTACGCAATCCTGGTATGCCGGCGGGGAAAGTAAAGATGCGCCTCACGCCATGAGTGAAGAAAGCCGGGAGGGGACCGCGATCGGACGCGTCTCGGTCGGCTTCTTCGTGCAAATCGAGCACGCCGTGTCGCTCGCCCTCGGCGCCCTGCTGGCAATCGCGGCGCTCCTCGCGCTGGTCAGCAGCGCCGCAGCGGTCTGGTCCGCGGTCGGCGACTGGCACGGGACGGAGGGAGTCGTCCGCGCGGTCGACCGCCTGCTGTTCGTGCTGATGGTGATCGAGATCATGCACACCGTGCGGATGGCGCTAAGCTCCGGCGTGCTCACCGTCGAGCCGTTCCTCGTGGTCGGTGTGATCGCCTCGATCCGGCGCGTGCTCGTCATCACGCTCCAGACGGCGAATGCCGGGCAGGGCGGGGGCGCCGCACAGGGAGGGGGCGTCGGGTTCCAGAGCTCGATGATCGAACTCGCCGTGCTCGGCGGGCTCATCCTGGTGATGGTCGTGGCAATCTTCCTGCTGCATCGGAGCGGCCAGGTGGCCAGCACCGAGCCGAAGCTCGACTGAGCTCGCTCCCCCCCGGCCGCCCTGCCCGTCCGGTCTGGACGGCGGCGGCTACTGTTGGGTAGGTTCGACCGCAGCAACCTCCCTGGGGAGAGAGCCGATGCGGTTCACCTGGTTCAACCTTATGCCGTGGCGCTGGCTGCCGGACGATTTCCGCGACAAGCACCGCTCGGTGTGGGTCGACATCGACAACCGGCTGTTCGATCCGGTGAAGGGCCACGTGCTCTACAACGAGTACATGGACCTGCTCGAATACGCCGATACGCTCGGCTTCGACGGGATCGGCGTCAACGAGCACCATCAGAACGGCTACGGCCTCATGCCGTCCCCCAACATCATTGCCGCCGGCCTGGCGCGTCGCACCTCGGACGCCCCCTCGTCGTGCTCGGCAATTCCATCGCGCTCTACAATCCGCCGATCCGGGTGGCGGAAGAGTTCGCGATGCTCGACGTGATCTCGGGCGGTCGACTGGTCGCGGGTTTTCCGGTCGGCACGTCCATGGATACGAACTACTGCTACGGCACCATCCCGGCACTCACGCGCGAGAAATACGCCGAGGCGCACGAGCTGATCATCCGGGCCTGGAAGGAGGAGGAAATCTTCGCCTTCAACGGCCGCTACAACAAGCTGCGCTACGTCAATCTGTGGCCGAAGCCGATCCAGAAGCCGCATCCGCCGCTGCACATTCCGGGCGGCGGGTCGGTCGAGACCTACGATTTCTGCATCGACAACACGTATTCCTACTCTTACCTTTCGTTTAACGGTTATCTCCGCGCGCAGGCGCTGATGGATGGCTACTGGAGGCGGGTCGAGGAACGCGGTGCTCCCGACAGCTCCCCTTATCGCGCCGGCTTCGCGCAGACCGTGTTCGTCGCCGAGACCGACGAGGAGGCCGAGCGCCTGTACTCGGAGCACGCATTCTACTTCTACAATCGCTGCCTGCACGTCTATCCGGGCTTCGCCGATGCGCCGGGCTACCGCACGATCAAGACGTTGCAGATCGGCGCCGTAAACCAGTATTCGCGCACCGATCACACGACCCTGACCTGGAAGGAGCTGGTGGACAGCGGCTTCATCGTCGCGGGCTCGCCGGAGACTGTGCGCCAGCAGATGGAGCACCTGATCAAGAGCCTGCGTGTCGGTAATATCTTCCTCCTCCTGCATGTCGGTAACATGCCGAAGGACAAGTGCATGGCATCGACCAAGCTGTTCGCCGAGAAGGTGATGCCGCATCTGCGCAACATTTGGCCGGAGCACGACAACGACGCGCGGTTCTGGTGCAAGCCGCTCGCGCATCGGGCGCAGCCGGCGCCATTGCCGGCGCGTGCTCCCGTGCCACAGCTGGAGCCCGCGAAGTGATCGACGTCCGCAAGGTTCCGACCAAGCGCGCCGAGATCCACGTGCTCGAAGGCGGGAGCGGACCCGATCTCGTCTTCCTGCACAGCGCCGGCGGGCTGAACCCCGACGATCCGTTCCTCACCAAGCTGGCCGAGCGCTACCACGTCCGCGCGCCGCTGCTCCCGGGCTACGGCGACAGCCCGGAAAGCGGCGAAATCCGCGACATGCTCGATGTCACCTTGCTCACCTTCGAGGTGCTCGCGGCGCTCGGATTGTCGAAGCCGCTGCTGGTCGGTCACTCCATCGGCGGCATGATCGCGGCCGAGATGGCGGCGGTCTGCCCGAACGAGGTCGAGCGCCTGTGCCTCATCGCGCCGGCCGGTCTGTGGCTCGACGCCCATCCCGCCCCCGACATCTTCTCGATGCTGCCGAAGGAGTTCCCAGAAGCCTTGTTCCATGACGTGGAGCTTGGCCGCGAGTTGATCACCTCGAACGTGGACATCAAGGATCCGAAGTTCCTTATCCCGTTCCTGGTGACGAACGCGCGCCAGCTCGGCATGGCCGGCAAGCTGCTGTTCCCGATCCCGGAGCGCGGGCTCAAGGACCGCATCCACCGCATCAAGGCGCGCACGGTGCTGGTATGGGGCAATTCCGACCGCGTGTTCCCGGCCCCCTACGCACAGGCCTGGAAGGCGGCGATCGCCAGCGCGGAGTTGGTAAGCGTGCCGGACGCCGGTCACATGGTGACGCTCGAACAGACCGACGCGGTGCTTGCGGCGATTGGGCGACTCTGAGTGTCGGCGTCGCGCCGCTCAGCGCGCGCCAGCCGCCTTCCGCCCGTCCAGGTCGTTCTGCAACTGCATGACTTGCCCCGAGAGGCCGTGAATCTGCCGCTGCATCGTGCCCACGATCTTCGTGAGATCCCGCAGCTCGTCCCGGGTATGATCGCCCTTCCGCTCGACCGCATCGGCGCGCCCGATGTTGACCGTGATGTCCTCGTGAACCCGGTTGAGCGTGTCCTGCAGCCGGTCCATCCGTGCCATGAGGTTTGCACGTACTTCGGCTAGGCCGCGTTCCAGATTGCCCTGGCCGCGTTCCAGATTGCCCTGGCCCCGTTCCATCGTTTCCAGGCGAGTGTCAACCCGATGGAGTGTGGCCAGGATTTGGGTCAAGGGGTCGTCGCTCATGGGAAGGAATATAGGCGCTTTTTTGACCGTCCGACAGATCGAAATGGGGTGCACGCACAAGGCTGGCGGCGGTCCCGCCCGGATGTTACGCAGCGGCTTGCCCTGCAATTGACTCCGGACGGATTGCCATGAGCGCCATCGCCGACATCATCGCCCGCGAAATCCTCGACAGCCGGGGCAATCCGACAATCGAGGTGGACGTCGTGCTGGAGAGCGGGGCGCTCGGCCGGGCGGCGGTGCCGTCGGGCGCCTCCACCGGCGCGCATGAGGCAGTCGAGCTGCGGGACGGCGACAAGGCGCGGTTCGGCGGCAAGGGCGTACGGCAGGCGATCGATAACGTTGAGGGCGAGATCTTCGACGCGATCGGCGGGATGGACCCTCGTGAGCAGATCAAGATCGACGACATCCTGATCGATCTGGACGGCACGCCGAACAAGGGCCGGCTTGGCGCCAATGCTACCTTGGGCGTCTCGCTCGCGGTGGCCAAGGCGGCGGCCAGGGATCTCGGCATCCCGCTCTACCGGCACGTCGGCGGCGTCTACGCGCGCACCCTGCCGGTGCCGATGATGAACATCCTCAACGGCGGCAAGCATGCCGACAATCCGATCGACATCCAGGAGTTCATGATCCAGCCGATCGCGGCCGGGACTATCGCCGAGGCCGTCCGCATGGGTTCCGAGATCTTCGCCACGCTCAAGCAAGGCCTGCACGATGCGGGCCACAACACCAACGTCGGCGACGAGGGCGGCTTCGCGCCCAACCTCAACTCGGCCGAGGACGCGCTTGCCTTCATCGCGCGCGCTTGCGAGAAGGCCGGCTACCGGCCCGGCGAGGACGTCACCTTCGCGCTCGATTGCGCCGCGACCGAGTTCTTCAGCGGCGGCCGCTACGAGCTTGCGGGCGAGGGCAAGAGCCTCGATGCCGAGGGCATGGTTCGCTATCTCGAGGGCTTGGTCAGCCAGTTCCCGATCGCCTCCATCGAGGACGGCTGCGCCGAGGACGATTGGGATGGCTGGAAGCTGCTGACCGACGCGCTCGGCGACCGCATCAACCTCGTGGGCGACGACCTGTTCGTCACCAACCCCGAGCGTCTGCGCCGGGGGATCGACGCCGGCTCGGCTAATGCGATCCTGGTGAAAGTGAACCAGATCGGCACCCTCAGCGAGACGCTGGAAACGATGGAGGTCGCGCATCGGGCCGGCTTCCGCTCCGTGATGAGCCATCGTTCCGGCGAGACCGAGGATGCGACGATCGCCGATCTCGCCGTCGCCACCAATTGCGGGCAGATCAAGACCGGCAGCCTTGCCCGCAGCGATCGCACGGCGAAATACAATCAGCTCATTCGTATCGAGGCGGAACTCGGTCCGGCCGCGCGATATGCGGGTCGGACCATCCTGCGCAGCTAATAGCCGTATCCGGGTCTGCCGTAGAACACCGTCGGCGGCGCGGAATAAGCGAGCGGCGGCGCATAGTAGAACGGCCGCGGTGCGTAGTAGACCGGCGGCGGGCGGTAAAACTCCGCACGGCGCTCGCGCCACTCGTGCTCGCGCCATTCGTGCTCGCGCGATTCATGGCCTCGCCAACCCTCGTGCCGGCCCCAGTCGCGGTCACGATATTGGGCGACGGCCGGAGCTGCTGCGCCAAGCACCGCCAGCAACCCGACAGCCCCTAAAAGTTGTGCTCGTATTCTCATTCCGGTCTCCTCCAGCGGCGTCCCATCGTCAGTGACTCATTCAACGCCGCGAACGGGGCGTCATCGTGGCAGTGCGTTCACAGCTTTGGGAGCGATATGGTATTGACCGTGCGAGTCGGAGGTTCGGGAGGACGAAATGTTTCTGCAGCGGGCGGTTAAGCGCAGGGTTAAGGGAATCGTGGCTCCGGCGGTGTTCCTGTCGCTGTTCGCCTACTTCGCCTGGAACGTCACCCAGGGCGACCGGGGTCTCGAAGCCTACGCGCAACGCCAGGGTTTGCTGCGCCAGGCGCAGGCGGAGCTCTCCAAGGCCGAGCGGGAGAGGGACGGCTGGGAAAGACGGGTTGCCGGATTGCGCAACCAGCATGTTGATCGCGACACGCTCGACGAACGCGCACGAGCGATGCGCAACATGGTCGATCCGAGCGATATCGTGGTCTCGTACAGCCCCAAGGAGCGACTGTTCTAGGTCCACGCCGGCTGCGGCTTGACGGGATTCCAAACGCGGCGGCAGGTCCGGCCATTGCGAACAACGGTTGCTCAGCCTCGCTTTCTTGCTGCCGGGGAGTGGCGCCGCTAAGTGTCTGCCGTGTGCGGCAGTCAGCGGGAGAGCGCGATGGCCCAGGGAACGACCAAGAGACGCGGCGAGACGGGGGCTGAACCCGGCGAGAGCGAAGCGTTGCGCAAGGCCTACCACGACATGCTGCTGATCCGGCGCTTCGAGGAGAAGGCCGGCCAGCTCTACGGCATGGGGCTCATCGGCGGGTTCTGCCACCTCTATATCGGCCAGGAAGCCGTCGTCGTCGGCATCCAATCCGCCCTGTCGGAGGGCGACCTGGTCATCACCTCCTACCGCGATCACGGCCACATGCTGGCGACTGGCATGGAGCCGCGCGGGGTGATGGCCGAGCTGACCGGGCGGGCGACCGGCTACTCGCACGGCAAGGGCGGCTCCATGCACATGTTCAGCAAGGAAAAGCATTTCTACGGTGGCCACGGCATCGTCGGCGCGCAGGTAAGCATCGGCACCGGGCTCGGCTTCGCGAACTGGTACCGCGGCACGGACAGGGTGAGCGTCACCTATTTCGGCGAGGGCGCGTCGAACCAGGGACAGGTCTACGAGAGCTTCAATCTCGCGGCGCTGATGAAGCTGCCCGTCGTCTACGTGATCGAGAACAATAAATACGGCATGGGCACCAGCGTCGACCGGGCCTCCGCCTCGCGCGACCTGTCAAAGAACGGCGCTCCCTGGGGCATACCCGGCACGCAGGTCGACGGCATGGACGTGACCGCCGTGAGGCAAGCTGCCGAGACGGCGGTCGCCCATTGTCGGTCGGGTAAGGGGCCGCACCTCCTGGAGGTCAACACCTACCGATACCGTGGCCATTCCATGTCGGACCCGGCGAAGTACCGCACGCGCGAGGAGGTGCAGAAGATGCGCACGGAGCGCGACTGCATCGACAGCGTGCGGTTGCGGCTGATCGCGTTGGGCGTTGAGGAGGCCGCACTGAAGGCGGTGGACGACGAGGTCAAGCGGGTAGTGCAAGACGCGGCTGACTTCGCGCAGTCGAGCCCGGAGCCGGCTGCGGCGGAACTTTATACCGACGTGCTGCTGGAAGGCTGAGCGGGATGTCGACGCAGATCCTCATGCCCGCGCTCTCGCCCACGATGACGGAGGGCAAGCTCGCGAAATGGCTCAAGCAGGTCGGCGACGACGTGCACGCCGGCGACGTGATCGCCGAGATCGAGACCGACAAGGCGACGATGGAGATGGAAGCGGTCGACGAGGGCAGGCTTGCCCGCATCCTGATCGACGAGGGCACCGAGGGTGTCGCCGTCAACACGCCGATCGCGGTGCTGAGCGAGAACGGCGAGGACGTGTCCGCGGCGCCCGCGGCTGCGCCGCCGCCACGGGCCGAGGCGGCGGCGCTGCCGAAAGTCGCGGCTGAAGGCCAAGACCCCAACGCGATCGCCGAGCGGGGTAGCGGCACGCGCTACGCGCCCGAGGCGGCGATCGGCGACACGCCGGAGAAGGACTGGGGTCCGACGAAATCGATCACCGTGCGCGAGGCGCTGCGCGACGCGATGGCTATCGAACTGCGGCAGGACGCAAGCGTGTTCCTGATGGGCGAGGAGGTCGCGCAGTACCAGGGCGCCTACAAGATCAGCCAGGGGCTGCTCGACGAGTTCGGGCCGAAGCGCATCATCGACACGCCCATCACGGAGCACGGTTTCACCGGCATGGCGGTGGGCGCCGCGATGACCGGGCTGCGCCCGATCGTCGAGTATATGACCTTCAACTTCGCCATGCAGGCGATCGACCAGATCATCAATTCGGCGTCCAAGACGCTCTACATGTCGGGCGGCCAGATGGGCTGCCCCATCGTCTTCCGCGGCCCGAACGGCGCGGCCTCGCGCGTCGCGGCACAGCACAGTCAGTGCTACGCCTCCTGGTACGCGCACTGCCCCGGCCTCAAGGTGGTCGCACCCTGGTCGTCGGCGGACGCCAAGGGCTTGCTCCGCGCCGCGATCCGCGACCCCAATCCGGTGATCGTGCTGGAGAACGAGATCCTCTACGGGCAGCATTTCGAGTGCCCGACCGACGAGGGGTTCATCGTCCCGATCGGCCGCGCCAAGGTCGAGCGCGCCGGCGAGCATGTCACCATCGTCGCGTTCAGCATCATGGTCGGCGTGGCGATGAAGGCCGCGGAGGAGCTGGCAAAGCAGGGCATCAGCGCCGAGGTCATCAACCTGCGCTCGCTGCGCCCGCTGGACACGGCGACCATCGTCGAGAGCGTGAAGAAGACCAATCGCATCGTCTCCGTCGAGGAGGGCTGGCCGTTCGCCGGCATCGGCGCCGAGGTGGCGATGCAAGTGGTCGAGAACTGCTTCGACTGGCTCGACGCGCCGCCGGTCCGCGTGCACGGCGTCGACGTGCCGCTGCCCTATGCGGCGAACCTTGAGAAGCTCGCGCTGCCGCAGCCCGAGTGGGTGGTCGAAGCGGTCAAGAAGATCGTCTGAAGGGAGCGCAGCAGCATGGCGACGAACATCCTGATGCCGGCGCTCTCGCCCACCATGACCGAAGGCACGCTCGCGCGCTGGCTCAAGAAGGAAGGCGAGACCATCCGGTCGGGCGACGTGATCGCCGAGATCGAGACCGACAAGGCGACGATGGAGGTCGAGGCGGTTGACGAGGGCGTGCTCGGCAAGATCCTCGTCGGCGACGGCACGGAGGGTGTGAAGGTCAACGACCCGATCGCGATCCTGGTCGATCAGGGCGAAGCGGTGCCCGCCGGCCCGTCGCCGGGTGCGGCCAAGCCGCCGGCGGCCCCGGTGCAGGCCGAAGCCGACACGCCCTCGCCGGTTCCCGCTCCGTCCGCCGTGCCCGCGCCACAGCCTGCGCCGCAGCCGCCGACGGCTCCGGCGCCGCAATCGTCGGGCAACGGCCATGCCGCAGGCGACGAGCGCATCTTTGCCTCGCCGCTGGCGCGACGCATGGCACGGCAGGCCGGGATCGAGCTCTCGGCATTGAAGGGCACCGGCCCGAACGGTCGCATCGTGAAGGCCGACATCGAGGCAGCGCAGAAAGGTGGGCCGGCGGCACAGCCGCAAGCCGCCGCGCCGCCGCCGGTTGCCGCGGCTCCCGCGCCCGCCGCGCCTACGCCAGCGGCGCGACCGGGCGTGCCGATCGCGGCCCCGCACACGCTGCTGCCCAACAGCTCCATGCGCAAGGTTATCGCGCGGCGGCTGAGCGAGGCCAAGCAGTCGATCCCGCATTTCTATGCATCGATCGACATCGAGCTCGATGCGATGATGAAATTGCGCGCCGAGCTCAACGCGAAATCGTCGAAGGAAGGCGCGGGCGCGTTCCGGCTTTCGGTGAACGATATGCTCATCAAGGCCGCCGCCATCACCTTGCGCCGGGTGCCGAAGGTCAACGCCTCGTGGACCGACGACGCCATCGTGCAGTACGAGGACGTCGATATCAGCGTCGCCGTCTCCATCCCCGACGGGCTGATCACGCCGATCCTGCGGCGGGCGGACCAGAAGGGGCTCGCCTCCCTCAGCAACGAGATGAAGGACCTGATCGAGCGGGCGCGCGCCGGCAAGCTCAAACCGGACGAGTTCCAGGGCGGCGGCTTCTCGATCTCCAACATGGGCATGTACGGCGTCACCGAGTTCGCCGCGATCATCAACCCGCCGCAGGCCGCGATCCTCGCCGTCGCCGCGGCGCAGCAGCGCCCGGTGGTGAAGGCCGGCGCGCTGGCGATCGCGACGATGATGACCTGCACGCTCAGCGTCGACCATCGCGTGGTGGACGGCGCGCTGGGCGCGGAATGGCTCGCGGCATTCAAGGCGGTGGTCGAGGAGCCGCTGAGCCTGATGCTGTGAGCGAGCCCTGCATTCGTCCGCTCGAACGAGCGGATATGCCAACGCTTCTCTCGCTGGCTAGAGAGATGGCGGAATACGAGCGACTGCTCCAGCATTTCACTGCGACCGAGGGCGCGCTTGCGGAGGCCCTGTTTGCGGACGCCCCGGTCGTCCACGGGGTGATCGCGGAGGCCGCCGGGCGGGCCGTCGGCTACGCAGCCTGGACGATCTCGTTCAGCACCTTCCACTGCCGGTGCGGTCTGTTCGTCGAGGACATTTTCGTAGTGGCCGATCAGCGCGGCAGCGGCGTCGGCTACGCGCTGTTCCGTCATATGGCGCGTGAGGCGGTGGCTCGGAATTGCTGGCGCATGGACTGGCGCGTGCTTGACTGGAACGAGCCCGCATTGCGCTTCTACGAACGGCTGGGCGCGACCCCGGTATCCGTTGGCTGGCTTGCCCGGCAGCTCACCGGCGACGCGCTGACGGCGCTGGCTGGTGCGGGCACGGAGGCATCGCGACCGAGCCGGTCGGGTTGATCAAGCTGAGCAAGCACATCGCAAGCGAGATGGCGGCACGGAGAATCGAGCTCGCCTACATCGAGGATGCGGTTTCCTCTCCCGCGCAGGTCGTGCGCGATCCGACCGACCCCGTGCTCACCAGGTCTTTCAAGCCGATCCCGGCGTTCGGAGGACGCGTCCTCCGGGTTGTCCATCGACCGGAGGGGGCCGATATCTTTGTGGTCACGGCGCATTGGGACCGAGGAGCGAGGCGTTGATCCGAACCGATTACGACCCGGAGGCTGATGTGCTGCATGTCAGGTTCGGCCGGGACGAGGCACGCTACGACGGCGCGGAAGAGGTCGCGCCCGGTGTTTTCCTTGAGTTCGATACGGACGGCAATCCGATTGGCCTGGAGGTCACGAGCGTGCGCACGCGTGCGGCCGAACAGCAGGCAGTGAAGCCCGCGGCCGAGTAAGGCAGGAAGCACGACGTATGCCCGACCAAGACTTCGACCTGATCGTGCTTGGTGGCGGTCCGGGCGGCTACGTCGCCGCGATCCGTGCCGCGCAGCTCGGCATGAGGACGGTCGTCGTCGAGCGCGAGCACCTTGGCGGCATCTGCCTGAACTGGGGCTGCATCCCGACGAAGGCGCTGCTGCGCACCTCCGAGATCAACCATTTGCTGCATCATCTCCCGGAGTTCGGCTTCGCGCCCGTCGAGGCGCGGTTCGAGATGGACAAGGTGGTGAAGCGGTCGCGCGGCGTGGCCAAGCAGCTCTCTTCCGGGGTCGCGCACCTGTTGCGCAAGAACAAGGTGACGGTGATCGACGGCCAGGGCGCGCTGGCGGGCAAGAACAGTCTGACCGTCGTCAAGGACGGCAAGCCGGTCGGCACGCTCACCGCGCCGCACATCATCCTCGCCACCGGCGCGCGGGCGCGGCAGCTTCCCGGGCTCGAGACCGACGGCAAGCTGATCTGGACCTACAAGGAAGCCATGGTGCCGCCGGCGATGCCCAAGTCGCTGCTGGTGGTGGGCTCGGGCGCCATCGGCATCGAGTTCGCCAGC